>TARA_R110000851_G_scaffold67191_2_pt1 | contig 104322 bp, 101 predicted proteins | sample TARA_R110000851 | Tara Oceans TARA_R110000851 (sample SAMEA4397627) | marine metagenome | biome: Polar Biome; feature: [DCM] deep chlorophyll maximum layer (ENVO:01000326); material: water (ENVO:00002006), including particulate matter (ENVO:01000060) such as... | depth 17 m
AAAAGTCAGCCGAAACCTCATCATGACCATAATTTAAGAGCTGCATATTTCCATGTTCTTGCAGATGCTTTAACGTCAGTATTAGCTATAGTGGCGTTAGTCTTTGGTAAGTATATGGGACTCACTTTCTTAGATCCTGTAATGGGGATTGTCGGTGCGGTGATTATTACTCGTTGGGCATGGGGATTAATGAAACAAACTAGTCCAATCTTGCTTGATGGTTCAATATCATTACATCAGAAATCGCAAATTAAGCAATTTCTTGAACATGATGGTGTTATTGTTACCGACCTTCATATCTGGAAGGTCAGTGCTGAGCATTATGCTGCCATTGTTTCGATTCTGGTTCACAATGACATCAATGCTGCGCAAATAAAGCAACAACTTGAGCGTAAGTTTTCTCAACTTAGCCATGTCACCGTTGAGATTAACCAATGTCCAGAACCAACATGTAACAGCATCATCGACTCATAAACCAGTTAGAATGGCTAACTTGCCTGAAAAAACTGCAATTGAACGGTTTATTTAAAAAAGTACTTTACCTTTGGAGGGGGTTTTAGCATAATGCCCTCGTCAACAGGGGTGTAGTTCCAATTGGTAGAACAGCGGTCTCCAAAACCGATGGTTGCGAGTTCGAGTCTTGCCACCCCTGCCAAATTTAGAAGGCCTAGCAGAAATGCTAGGCCTTTGTCGTCTCTAATATTTCAGTTTTCTAAACCTCTTGTTTCCATTCCACTCGTATTATCCCGACCACACCGTTTAGAGTCATTCCAATATAATCTTTCTCCCATGTGGTTCTAAAGTGCCATTGCATTTTGCATTAAAATTCAGCAAGTTATGATTATGACGAATTTGGAAACTGCTGAAATGAGAAATAAAAAATACGGTCTAACTATGCAGCTTCTTGCCCTGTGTTGGACTTTTTGGATGCTACCTGTTCAAGCCGCTGAGATGCCCTATGTCCCGCTAACAAGTTTTGGAGATAACCCTGGAGCCCTAACAAGCTTTTATCTCCCGGTTAGTGAAAACTTGAATGTTCCGCGTACTGGTAATGCTTCTTTGATTGTCTTACTTCATGGCTGTATTCAAGATGGCGTGGAACTGGCTAATAAAAGTGGATTGACATCTTTAGCATTGGAAAATAATTTTGCGGTTTTAGTTCCACAACAAAGTTATCAAAATAATGTGAAACGTTGTTTTAACTGGTTTGCGAGTCAAGATACATAGCTTGATAGTGGCGAAATGCTGTCAATAAAAAATATGATTCTGGATACTCAAGAAAAATTAGCTACAAAGCACGTATATGTGATCGGACTGTCTGCTGGCTGCGCTATGGCTAGTGCGGCACTCGTCAATTATCCAGACTTATTTCAAGGCGGCGCTGTTATTGCTGGGTTGCCTATCCTTGTGCCGATAATCTTATCAAAGCGATATCTTGTATGAAAAAAGGTCCGTCACAATCGGTTGAGGAATTAGCTCAATTCGCAAAAATACATCCTCTGCAAACTCGCTGGCCGTCATTAAGCAATTTGGACTGGAGACAGTGACAATGTCGTCAACACTAATAATGCGCAAATGTTAGCTTTTCAGTGGCAAATATTGACTCAATCTGACACTAAACCAACCGTCACAAATGAATCTGGCTACAGTATTTATCGGTGGAAAAATGCTCAAAATAAGGCGTTAATAGAACTTATCACCATCAAAGATTTCGGACACGGAATTGCCGTCAATCCAGATATTAAACATGTTAGGCGCGCTGGATTGACGATCGTCATTTATCAATGCTTGATGGCAATCTTATTGGCCGCGGTGGTCGTCATATACCGGGCGTTTGTATTGCTATCCGTTAATTGCTGACTTCAGTGTCTATATGTTGTTTTAACAGTGCTAATAACACCTCTGGGACAAACTTTCGTTGGGTCGTAATGGCATAGAAATTCTCGTACACATTGGGTAAGCGTTGATACACTTCTAAAATACCCTGTTCAATTTCATCTTTAACGACGACAGGCGGTAGCACTACCAATGCGCCACTGTCTCGGGCTAAAAGGCGAAGCATTGCCATGTCATCGGCTTCTGCTTGCACATCTGGTTGATATTGCCAGGTTGCACAGAAGGAGTTAAATGCAGCCCGAATTTCACTGTTCTTACCGGGCAATACCCAACGCATATCCTGATAACCATTAGGAAAACTGTCGTTCATCACCTTGCCTTTTGGGCCAACAATCGCCAGGGGCTGACGGGAGACTAGTTGGGTTTGCCATAATGGATCTTTTTTATCGACACTGATCGGTCGATTGGTTAGCACCAAATCAAGTTCATGATTAGCGAGTCCGTTTAAGAGATTACTCATTCCTTTAGCTGTTAAAGAAAAACTCACATCCGCATTAGCAAGTAACGGGCTGATAAAACTCTCTACAAAATTTCGTGATAACGTGGTTAATACTCCGATAGATAAATGCTGCTTTTCACTGATACTGCCTTTGCGTAAAAATGACTCAAGCTCTTCGCCTTTGCTAAATATATCGTTAGCATATGCCAACACGCGATGGCCATGAGCGGTTAGGATCAGGCGCCGACCTCTTCGCTCAAACAAGTTAACATTCATGTTGTGTTCAAATTGCTTAATTTGGGCCGACAATGCGGACTGTGAAATATGCAGGTCTTTGGCGACTTGGGTCAGGTTACCCACAACCGCTACGCGCCAAAAATAGTAAAGATGATGATAATTAAGACGGCTCATTAATAGTTAACCAAAACAGAACGTTTTATTAGTTTATATATGTTTTTATTAAAGATATAGCTCTGACATACTCTTACCACTAAAAGAAGAGGCTGTTTATGAATATAGCGTTATCATCCGTTTTTTTGTTAAGTATTCCAATCACGTTAATTTTTGCTAGCGGGTGGAGTGGTCGTGCTAATTTAAAAAATAAAGCGACATGGTTAGTTAACGTAAGTGGCCTTATTGTGTTGTTCTTTATGGCTGCATTAGCTGCGATACTGGGCTTACCTAGTCTAGACGCCGATGCGCAATACATTAGCCAATCAAAGCTAAGCTTAGTGATGATGGGGCTGGTGGTATTTATGAGTGTCATCTTAATTGCATTTTCTCGCAATTATATGGCGGGCGAACCCCGTGGCGGTACTTATTGGCACTGGCTACTTAATACTCTTGCCGCTGTTTCTTTGGTGGTTATTAGCAACCACTTGCTATTGTTCTGGTTGGGTTGGGTTTCGATTAGCTTAGCTTTGCATAAGCTGTTAACTTTTTATCCTGAACGTCCTCGCGCAGCGCTCGCTGCCCATAAAAAATTCTTATTAGCACGAACCGCAGAAATGTCGTTAATGGCTGCGATTATTTTGTTGTATCAGCAGCATGGTACGTTATTGATAAGTGACTTAGTGGCTCACTTTAATGCCGTTGCTATAGACAATAGTGTGCAACTCACCACCATTGATCATATTGCTGCAGTACTCATCGCGGTAACGGCCTTGATTAAATGTGCGCAATTACCCGTTCACGGCTGGTTAATGCAGGTTGTAGAAGCGCCAACACCTGTCAGTGCATTATTGCACGCTGGGGTCATTAACTTAGGGGGGTTTTTGCTGATTTTATTTGGCCCTTTGTTCATTCAATCTGCCGTTGCCCAGTGGCTAGTGATTATTGTTGCTGGATTGACCACGGTTATCGCCGCATTGATCATGGCCACTCGAATTAGTGTAAAGGTACGCTTAGCTTGGTCAACGAGTGCGCAAATGGGCTTGATGTTAGTTGAATGTGCATTGGGTTTATTTGAATTAGCATTAGTGCATTTACTCACTCATTCAGTCTATAAAGCGTATGCATTTTTGAACTCTGGGAGCGCAGTGTATCAAGACATGCAACGTCGTCTTGCGCCAGCGGCCAATCCTAACCTGATAGATTGGATAGTGGCAGCAGTCTTTTCTACCCTCATTGTATCGGTGGCAGTAATGGCATTGGACTATCAAGGTGTATGGAGTGTTTGGCTGTTGTTGGTTTTGGCCCTGACGATGTTAATTGCCCAACGCCATAGTGAGCGTTTACGCAGCAGCATTATGCCCGTCTTGCTATTAACCATCTTATTGGTGCTCAGTTACAGCGGGTTTAAGTGGGTGTTTGGCGAAATTATTACCACCTCGCCAGCATTGCAGGTTGAGGCTTTTAGTGCGGTTGATATTGTCGCGATACTGTTATTTGTCAGCTTGTTTGTTCTGAGTTGGATGCTGCGATATCAGCTACATAAACCGGCACTGCAGCACTTGTATATCGATTTGTTTGCCGGTTTATATTTAGATGAGTGGCTGACAAGACTGACGTTAAAAGTGTGGCCTGTGCGGTTGCCTGTGCGCACCAATATTAAGGTTTTAGACAGCACCAAAGCCACTAAAATTGAGGAATTATAAGCATGAATGTCGCGATTAAATCAACCTCGGTGGGGCAGCTGACTGAAACCCAAAAGGCACTATTGACCACTGCGGGTCAGAAAATAGCACCCACATGGCCGCTCGATCAAATGATTGCGGTTAATCCCTTTTGGCAAATGCGTGACCAACCAATCGAACAGGTCTCAGCGCGAGTCTCTGCACTTGATCGGGTTGAGTGTTTAATGCCAAAAGCTCATTATCGCCATTTATATGCACAAGGCGAAATCAGCCAATATGCCTTGCAATTAGCGGCTGAGCAACAAGGCATCGCGATGTCCGTCGAGCAACTCGCGATCTTTCTTAACCAAGAAGATGATCTTGCTCACTGGCATAATATTGCCGATTTATTGGATAACCAACGTGACCAGCACAAGATGGCATGGCGTGATGAAATTATTCATCAAATGAGTCAGTTTTGCGCTGCATACTATCAACAATTGCGCCCTATTTTTCCTGCTAGCGATATTTCAGCTCCGGCAGATTTATATCGTCACTGGCTCGATATGACACGTCGTGACCGAGGGATCAGTATTATTATGGATGAACCCGGTTTGCAGCAGTATTTTCAGCAATTGCCACCAGATGCTGAGACTTTGCTCGCTGAGGCGGTTGATGAGCTGGGTGTCGATGATACTGTGATAGAAGATTATGCCCATGCATTGCTACTCGATATTAATGGCTGGGCGTCTTGGGTTGCTTATTTGCGCTGGCAAGGTGACTTACATGCAAAGCCCTGCGATGAAATGTTGCAACTACTCGCGATCCGTATGGCTTGGGAATTGGTCATTTGGCGCTATTTAAAGGCACAACAAACAGATAGTTTCGCTCAATTAGCTGCACTTTGGTTAGGTGAAAAAGACCAATTAGCGCTTTTAGTTGAGCAACATGAGCAAGTACAGAAACCCCTTTGGGTGTGGGTAAAGGCCGCTGAGTTGAGTTATCAAGCTTGGCTTAACACTCAGTTAATCAATGCTAAAAAACACCTGATGACAACATCAAGGCTACAAGCGGCATTTTGCATTGATGTGCGTTCAGAGGTGATACGTCGAGCGTTAGAAAATCAAAGTGATGACATTCAAACAATAGGGTTTGCCGGTTTTTTTGGTTTACCTTTAGAGTATCAACCGCACGATAGTGAACTGTCTCGACCTCAGTTACCGGGATTGTTAAAGCCGGTTATACAAGTGTCTGAATGGCGTGATACCCAAACGCAAGTCGATACGCTCAATATAAAGGCGCGGTGGCAAACATGGTCACAAGCTGCCCCTTCGGCATTCTCTATGGTGGAATCCATGGGATGGCTTTATGCCTTTAAGATGCTAAAAAGGTCATTTTTTGCTACACAAACTGATCATCCTGTTAATGCGCTGACCCATCAAAAAAGCTGGCTGCTACGAAAAAATGCTCAGGTACTATCAGTAACCGATAAAGCCGAACTGGCAAAAGGCATTCTACATGCGATGGGACTAGACCAGTTTGCCGCTACCGTGCTGCTGGTTGGGCATGGCAGCCATACAAGCAACAATTTGCATGCAGCAGGTTTAGATTGTGGTGCCTGTGGTGGGCAATCTGGTGAAGTGAATGTGCGTGTTTTAGCCCAATTGCTCAATGATCAAGAGGTACGCAAGGCATTGACAGAATTAGGTATTACGATCCCCGCGACGACACGGTTTGTGGCTGCACTGCATAACACCACCACAGATCATATTGATTGTTTTGATACCAAGCTCGATCAGACCGTCGCGTCATGGCTACAAGCGGCTACCGAAACAGCACAACGAGAACGTATCGTGCAAATCGCCCCGAGTTTTGCTAACAGCAGTGCAGCTGTGCTGGACCGATTTTATACTCAACGCAGTCATGACTGGTCTCAAGTGCGTCCCGAGTGGGGACTGGCAAACAATGCCGCCTTTATTGTTGCACCTCGGTGTTGGACCAGAAATATCAATCTACAAGGTCGTAGTTTTTTACATGACTATCAGTGGCAAAATGATGATGGCTTTGCGGTATTAGAATTAATTATGACGGCGCCCATGGTCGTAACCAATTGGATTAATATGCAATATAACGCATCGGTCAGCGATAATTTGAAATATGGTTGTGGCAATAAGTTATTACATAACGCAGTAGCAGGTCATATTGGGGTGTTTGAAGGTAATGGGGGCGATTTACGCATTGGCTTGTCGATGCAGTCGTTGCATGATGGTGAAAAATGGATGCACCAGCCACAGCGTTTAGCGGTTTATTTAGCCGCGCCGAGGGAACCTATCGAACAAATCACCGCAAAACATGACAATGTTCGTTGGCTGATAGATAACCAATGGTTGTATCTGCTGCGCTGGTCAGATGAAGGCTTGATAGAACGTTATTACCAAGGCCAATGGTTACCCCAAGAGAATGACAAGACATAAGCTATTGATCACGTTTAGATCAGTGTGAAGCCAAAGGTATTGATATTATTCAATCGATTTATAGGTGTGTTTGAGGTGCTTGAAAACTCGGTAGCGATGCCAAGACTAACAGACGTAGCACGAGAGTCGTGTATTTTCGATTCAACTTGCGACTCATCTATGGGCCAACATAGAAGCAACCTGAGTGCTGATAGAGGTTTTTACGTGCGGTTTTATGCTAATACCAACCTGAATTTGATTGCTATTAATTAAACCGTATATCAACAAAGCTTGATGTTAAATTACCATACAACCTCGTTTACTTAGCTGTTATGCTTAACACAGTATCGTTGTTTTGAGAGTCCGATGGATAAATTTGCTTATTTAGATGCGATGAATATTACTCGCTGGCTTAGTGCCGATAAACCGTTAAAGCCTTACTTAGTGTTACATGATCTTGATGCCGATTTGTCTGATCAAACATTCATTAATGATGTACTCGGTTTATTGGACGTTGAAATTGATCAGTGTGAATTTGATTGTGAAATGGTCAAAGGGCCAAAGGTGATATGGGATATGCGTAAGATAAAAACCCGTCCCCGTGTCGCTTGGATTGTAAGCGCCCCATTAACAGAACTCCATGCTCAGGCAGACGAAAAACGTCAACTGTGGCAGCAAATATCCCAGTATTTAGATAAAACTCAACCATTGAGCAAAGGCGAGCCCAATGAACAACATTGATGCTGACGTAATTGTGCCTCTTAGGGTTGAGCATGCTGTTGTAATGGCGAAGATTGAAAAGCTAGCGCATACTCATCCTTGGTCTGAAATGAGCTTAAAAGAGTGTTTTGGGCCTTTATATCGAGTAGTGGGCATTAAGCGCCAAGATGATTTGTGTGGTTTTGCGATAGTACAGCAGATTATTGATGAGGCGACCTTACTTGATATTTGTGTGGCACCTGAAAAACAAGGTTCAGGTTTGGGGGCGGCATTAATGCAGCAGCTCATTGATGATGCAAAAAATGCCGGCGCCGTGGTGTTGATGTTGGAAGTACGCCAGTCAAATAAGGCAGCAAAATACTTATATGATAAAGTCGGTTTTATTGAGGCTGGACGGCGTAAAAATTATTACCCTACCCATGATGGCTATGAAGACGCAATTTTAATGGATTTATCATTGGATTGATTTTTGAGTAAAGCATCAGGCTTGTTTCGAACTCATTGAAAAAAAACAGCGCTAATTTAGCGCTGTTTTTTTATTCAAGGAAAAGGTTACTTCACTTCTTTACCCTGTGCTTGTAAATCAGCATGGTAGCTTGAACGAACCAATGGGCCGCAGGCTGCATGGGTAAAACCAAGCTCATCGGCTAGTACTTTCAATTGATCAAATTCCGCTGGTGGAACATAACGTTCAACGGGCAGGTGGAATTTAGACGGTTGTAAATATTGACCAAGGGTCAACATTTCAACGTTATGGGCACGTAAATCACGTAATACTTGGGCAATCTCTTCGTTTGTTTCGCCTAGACCCATCATTAAACCAGACTTTGTCGGAATAGTTGGATGACGTTCTTTAAAGCGCTTAAGCAGATCTAATGACCACTGATAGTTAGCGCCTGGACGCGCTTTACGATAATGCGCTGGAGCCGTTTCTAAATTGTGATTAAAGACATCAGGTGGCTCTGTCGCTAAAATATCTAAAGCAGCATCAATACGGCCTCGGAAATCAGGAACCAGAGTTTCAATCTTGATTTCAGGGTTTAACAAACGAATTTCGCGAATACAATCAGCGAAATGTTGCGCGCCACCATCACGTAAATCATCACGATCTACAGAGGTAATCACCACATATTTCAGCTTCATGTCTTGAATGGTTTGCGCTAGCTTTTTAGGCTCGTTAGCATCGGCTTTGAGCGGGCGACCATGGGCTACATCACAAAATGGGCAACGACGGGTACAAATCGCCCCTAAAATCATAAAGGTTGCCGTACCGTGGTTAAAGCATTCTGCTAAGTTAGGGCAAGAGGCTTCTTCACACACTGAGTGTAATCCATTTTTACGTAATGCCGCTTTTATATCGAGAATGCGTTGATTTGATACGGGTAATTTGACTCTCAACCAATCTGGCTTACGCAGCATAGTTTCGCGCTCTGATGGCACTACTTTTACAGGAATTCGAGCGACTTTTTCGGCATCACGTAATTTGACACCTGGCTGTAATCTTTCAGGCCTATTCATTATTCTGCTAATCCTTGATGATGTAAAAGTTGTTGATAGCCCATAATTTGGCTAAAGGTTTGGATTAATTTATCACCAGCTTCAAGCACGGTCTGTGGACCCCCCAATGCTTTACATTGCACCATTTCTAAACCGGCATATCCGCAAGGGTTGATGCGCTGGAACGGGGCTAAATCCATGTCGACATTTAATGCTAAGCCATGAAAAGAGCAACCTTTACGAATGCGTAATCCTAAAGAGGCCACTTTTCGTTCTGCTACATAAACACCCGGTGCGTCTGCTTTTGCGTACGCATTGATATCGTAATAAGTCAGCATATCCACAATACTTTGCTCTATATTGTTCACTAACTGACGAACGCCTATTTTATAACGTTTGATATCGATAAGTGGATAAACCACTAGTTGTCCAGGTCCGTGATAAGTGACTTGACCACCTCGGTCTACTTGAATAACCGGAATGTCACCAGGGTTGAGTATATGCTCGCTTTTACCTGCTTGACCCTGGGTAAATACTGGCTGGTGCTCAACAATCCAAAGTTCATCTTGGCTGTCGCTATCACGAGTGTCAGTATAGTCCTGCATGGCATGCCATATTGATTCATAGTCTTGCATGCCAAGGTGGCGAATGTGCAGTGTTTGCAAGGGTAACATCTCCCCCAGATAAATTGGGTGTATCCATCGAGTGAATGGATTAATTGTTGAGTATTATACTCAAGTATATAGGTAATGATGACTTTTTGGCGTTTACAATACTCTTTTTACGCCTTCAATTGCGGCAAGATCCATATACGCTTTTTCAATATGCGCTTTGCTGGTTACCGTAATTCGAATGGTCACTGAATAGTAACTGCCTTTGCTCGATGCTTTAACGCTTGGAACATAATCATCTGGCGCAAGTTGTTGCGCCACGGCAACAACACGATCGGCTAAGGTATCATCTGCTTCACCAATCACTTTGAAAGGGCACGAATTAGGAAATTCCATTACTTGGTCAAACGTTGTATTTAACATTAGCTTACTCGATTCTGTTTTGGTATTACTTATATGGTGATAATTATACCCGATTCAAGTCTGTTAGATCTGAAATATTAAAGCCGCTGATCAGGCGGCTTTAATTAGTTGATTCACCAATAGATTCATTAATAAATAATCTACATCAATTTAATTACTCAAACAGACTGGCGAACATTTGCTTAAAGTAATCCATTAATTTGCTAAACCAGCCGCCTTCTTGGACTTCATTCAATGTCACTAGCGGAAACTGAGCAATGTCTTTTCCATCAAGCTGGAAAAACACACGCCCTACGGTTTCGCCTTTTGCCAGCGGGGCCGTTAATGGTTTGGTTAATTCAAAGTTAGCTTGTAGATCTTTTGCCTGACCACGGCTAATGGTAATCGGAGTATTGGTCATGACACCAAGATCAACCGTTTCTCTATCGCCATACCAAATCTTTTGAGTCACAAAGGTATCGCCAGCTTTGTAAGGTGTGATGGTTTCAAAGAAACGGAAACCATAGTTGAGTAGTTTTTTACTCTCAGCCTTACGTGCAGACTCACTCGCTGTACCCATCACGACGGTGATAAGACGCATACCTTCGCTGGTGCCTGATGATACTAAGTTGTAGCCAGCACCTGATGTATGGCCGGTCTTAATACCATCTACGTTTAAGCTTTTATCCCATAATAAGCCATTACGGTTATATTGCTTAATTCCGTTATAGGTAAATGATTTTTCAGCATAAACACGATATTCATCAGGCACATCACGGATCAGCGCAGCGCCTAAAATAGCCATATCATAAGCTGTTGTTTTGTGATTTTCAGAATCTAAGCCATGAGAGTTTTCAAAGTAACTGTCTTTCATGCCCAATTGCTTGGACCATGAATTCATTAGATCAACGAATGCACCTTCTGTTCCGGCAATATGCTCTGCCATCGCAACACAGGCATCATTCCCCGATTGAATGATAATACCGCGATTCAAATCGTCTACTTTGACGGTTTTACCCACTTCAATGAACATTTTTGATGACTCAGGAAAATTCTTTGCCCAAGCATTTTTGCTAATGGTGACATCATCATCTAATGAAATATTACCGACACGGATTTCATGACCAATCACATAACTGGTCATCATCTTGGTAAGACTTGCTGGATTTAAACTTTCGTAGGCATTTTCTTCTGCAATGACTCTGCCAGAATTATAATCCATTAGCACATAAGCTTTGGCTGCAACACTGGGTGCATCAGGTGTCACCATAGGTACGCGATTAGGCGTTGGACGTGCATCTGGTTGTGGCGTTGCTGCGAGTGAAGAAAAACACACAACTGATGCAAAGAGCATGGTTGTTAATTGAGCAGTTTTGGAAGTTATCATGAAGTTAGCACGTCTCTAGTTAGTCGAAGAAAAGACAAAAATCAATTGGTATAATTTTATTGATTATACATTAGTAGGCCATCATTTCGCATTAAGGTTCATTCATCCGATATAAATGAACCTTAATGAGACTTTTTTCGCCAGTATTATGGCTTACGGTACGATAAAGCTTTGCGGATAGCCATCAGCTTGCAAACGATCGAGCAACTTATTGGTGAGGTGAATTTGTCGGATCGGACCCAATTGTAATCTGTGAATACCCTTTGTAGAGGATACGCGTGAGGTAACCGCGTATTTGGTTTCTAATTGCTTTGCCAACATATTGATGCGTAATTTATCTTGGGAGGCCACAACTTGAATAAAGTGATTGTCGGCATCGTTTAAATCGCTAATGGCTCGCTCTTCTGGTGAGGGAATGTAAACGGTTTCCAGTGCTACTTTTGTCGTGCCTCTTGCCAGCATACCTAAGTGATAAGCCGCCGCATAAGAAAGATCAATGACTCGACCATGATGAAACGGTCCACGGTCATTTACACGGACGATGATTTGCTTATTGTTGTCTAAATTGGTCACTTTGACATAACTGGGTAAAGGCAAATTTTTATGTGCTGCTGACATAGTATACATATCATAAGTTTCACCATTTGAGGTTAAATGACCATGAAACTTTGAGCCGTACCATGAGGCATGACCTTGTTCTTTGAATCCCTTTCCACTGTCGAGTACTTGATAACTTTTGCCTAAAACCGTGTAATCACGATTGCCTTGCCTGCTATAAGGTTCGTATTTAGGCTGGGCATTTTTAACCAAGCTTACGTCTGGTGCGTCATCTGGATAACGGTCATTAGCCATTTGATAGCGGCTTTTTGGTTCTGGAGAGGATTTTTTACCCTCATTTGACGAACAACTTATGAGTAATAAACTGCTTAAAATGATCAATAGAATGAAACGGTAATTAATGGCCATTTTGATTTACCGATAAATGATGAGCGTTAAGTTGTTGGCTAAATTGATATACCGCCATTGCATATAATGGGCTTCTGTTATATCGAGTGATGACATAAAAGTTTTTCAGTCCTAACCAATACTCTACATTCTCTGCTTGGTCTAATTTGACTAATAAGGCTTTTTGAGAAGCATCCAAATCTTGGTTATTGGCTAAGCTCAGTGTTGGGCTAAGAATATCTGATACCTTGTAATGCAGTTTTTCTTTGGTCCATACTTTTGCTTTAGGGGCTGTGCTAGATGTGTGGTTTAACAATAATGCCACGGGTTGGCCTTGTTGCCATCCATGTTGATGAAAATAATTTGCGACACTGCCAATAGCATCGGCTTTACTGGTTAACAAATCACGTCGACCGTCGCCATCAAAGTCGACCGCGTAATGACGGTAGCTTGAAGGAATGAATTGTCCATAGCCCATCGCGCCAGCATATGAACCTTTTAAGGTGTCATTATCGAGTTTTTCTTCTTTAATCAACGACATTAAATTAGCATATTCACTGCGAAAGAACGTGGCGCGTGGCGGATAATAAAAACCTAATGTATATAACGCATCTTGGACGCGATAATTACCCATGTAGCCACCATAAAAGGTTTCAATACCAATTATGGCGACAATAATTTGTGGGTCGACGTTAAATTTTTCAGCAGCTTGGCTAATCACAGCATGGTTTTCTTGCCAAAAAGCTAAGCCTTTTTCTAGGCGTTTGTCGGTCAAGAAAATAGGATAATACTGGTGCCAAGGCTTGGCTTCCCATGGTTTAGTCATGGCATCAATGATGTTCTGGTCGAAGGTGGAAGTGGATAAAAATTGTTCCACCTCAGCCTTGCTAGCACCTTTTTTTACCTGTTCTTTTACAAATGCATTTTGTAATGCTTGGGGATCATTTTCAGTTGCAGCATTGAGATTGAACATGACGCTGCTAAGTAATGCTAGGCTGGCGATTTGAACGGTTATTTTTGTCATAGTTGCGGTTAATCCTATCGGTCGACAAATCGTCTGTGGGTGTGAATACTCATTAAAATACCAAAGCCTGTCATTAATGTCAGCATCGAGGTTCCACCATAACTTATCAGTGGTAAAGGAACACCTACTACGGGTAAAATACCTGATACCATGCCTATGTTGACAAAAACATAAACGAAAAATGTTAGGGTGATACTGCCGGCCAATAAGCGCGCAAAGCTGGTCTGTGCTCGTGAAGCAATAACCAGGCCCCTGGCAATCACAAATAAATACATTGCCAATAAGAGTAAACTGCCAATGAGCCCAAACTCTTCTCCTATTACCGCAAAGATAAAGTCAGTGTGGCGCTCTGGTAAAAACTCTAATTGTGACTGAGTCCCATCAAGCCAACCTTTACCCCATAATCCACCAGAACCAATGGCAATTTTGGATTGGATAATATGATAACCCGCGCCGAGAGGATCTTGTTCAGGGTTAAACAAGGTTAATACTCGAGTGCGCTGATAATCGTGCATCAAGAAAAACCACATGATAGGTAAAAAGATTAAAATGGCGGTAATAAATCCGCCAACAATCAACCAGCTCATACCGGATAAAAACAACACAAACACCCCAGAGGCCGCCACTAAAATAGACGTCCCTAAATCAGGTTGTTTAGCGATTAAGAGTGTTGGGATCAGCAAAATAATGACGCCACCCGCCAGATAGCGCTTTTTCGGCGGTAGCGGAAACTTACTGATGTACCATGCCATGGTGATCGGGAAGGCCAGTTTTATCAGTTCCGATGGCTGAAACTCCATAAACCCAAGATTCAACCAACGTTGTGCGCCTTTATTAATGGTGCCAAACCAGTCGACGCCCAGTAACAACAGTATTCCAGCGATATAAATCGGCAATGCCCAACGTCTGAGTATTTCAGGGTTGATTTGTGCAAAACAAAACATGACCCCCAGTGACAGTGTTATACGGACCAGCTGGCGTTCCATCATCGCGGGATCTTCACCGCTGGCTGAATAGATAATAAAGAGACCAACCCCCATTAGTATTAACAGGCCGGTGAGTAATGGCACATCTATGTGTATCTTCTGCCAAAATGATTTTTGATATGGATGATTATTCACGGTTTTGCCGCCCATTCGTCTCGTAAAATATACTCATCGAGCAGTGCTCTTGCGACCGGCCCAGCGTTAGATCCCCCCCAGCCAGCATGTTCAAGTACGACTGCCAAAACAATACGAGGATTTTCATAAGGTGCATAAGCAACAACCAATGCATTGTCGCGCAAGTGTTCGGCGATGGTGTCGGCATTATATTTTTCATCTTCGCCAACACTAAACACCTGTGCGGTACCGGTTTTCATTGCGGCGGTATAGCTCGCATCAGTAAAGCGAGATTTATCGGCAGTTTGGCGCATCGCCTCATTAATAATGTCCCAATTATGCGGATCTTTAAGCTCAATTGGCGGCTGTTCATCAATGGGCGAATCCATTTTAACGGTAGTATTTTTAAATGACTTTAATAGATGAGGCGTAAATCGCTTGCCTTTATTTGCCATGATCGTGACGGCATTAGCCAGCTGTAATGGTGTTGTGGTCCAATATCCTTGGCCAATACCGACCGAAATAGTATCACCGTTATACCAAGGTTGATTGTAACGCATTCTTTTCCAGTCTCGAGAGGGCATAACGCCATTTGATTCTTCGAAAATATCAATACCAGTACTTCTGCCAAAGCCAAAACGGTCCATAAAGATAGCCATTCTATCAATGCCAACCTTATAGACGAGCTCATAAAAGAAAACATCACAGGAGTCGACAATGGCATGGTAGGTATCTACCCAGCCATGACCCCATTTTTTCCAATCCCCCCATTTGCGCTCCACACCTGGCATTTGCCAATAGCCAGGATCCCAAATTCGAGTGCGTTCGTTAATGATTTTCTCTTCTAAACCGAGTAACGCCACATGCGGCTTGATGGTTGATGCTGGGGAATATTGTCCCTGAGTTGAACGATTAATTAATGGACGTGATTTATCATTTAATAGCCCATTATAATCTTTAGAGGTAATGCCATGTACAAATGGGTTAGGGTCATATGATGGACTTGAGAACATGGCTAAAATATCGCCATTCCTAGGGTCTATTGCAACAATGGACCCTTTACGACCGGCTAACAACTCCATGGCTTTTTGCTGTAGTTTGAGGTCTAGTGTGAGATAGATATCTTGCCCCGGTGTCGGGGGGGTGACGTTGAGCGTGCGGATCACCCTGCCACGATTATTAACCTCTTCTTCGAGGTGACCTGGCATGCCGTGAAGTAAACTTTCATAAAATTTTTCAATGCCGATCTTACCAATGTCTTTAGTTGCCGCATAGTTTTTCCATTGGTCGCTTTTTTCAAGCTGCGACTTATTTCGGCTATTAATTTTGCCGACATAACCCAACACATGAGTCATTAACTCATTATAGGGATAGTGACGTTTTAAGCCTGCTTCAACATAAATACCGGGGAATTTAAATTGATTAACACTAAATATGGCTACTTGTTCGTCAGTTAATTTGTTTTTGATGGTTAACGGCTTAAAACGACGATGAAACTTTAGGGTTTCAGTGATGTTTTCGCGCTCATCATCTGAGAGTCCAATCAGGCTATTAAGCTCATCTAAGGTTGCCGTGATATCACTGACTTTTTCGGGAATAAGCTCTAAGGAATAGTAAGGTTGATTTTCCGCTAATAGTACGCCATTACGGTCATAAATTAACCCTCGGCTAGGCGGGGTCGGAACCACACGGATACGGTTATCATTTGATCGAGTTTCATAGTCTTTGTAAGAGACAATTTGAAGCTGATAAAGGTTTGAAAATAGTATACAGAGTAGCAATAACACGCAAATGAAAGTAAACAATGCACGGCGTTTAAATAGCGCAGCCTCTGCGGCGTGATCATGCATGGTAATGCGCTTTTTTGGCGACACTTATGCTATCCCCGTCGTTACCAAATGAAAGAATGGATGATAAAAGATCACTGTATCAGCTGATGAATATGAAACAAAGAGTTGCATGATAATCATTATCGATAAGCTTAGTTATTCATGCGACTGAATTTATTCTCTGTGATAGGGATGATTGTTATTGATGCTCCAAGCTCGGTATAGGCTTTCTGCCACAATAACCCTAACCAAAGGATGAGGTAAGGTTAGGGCAGACAAACACCAGCTTTGGTGGGCCACCTCTTTGCAAGCAGGTGAAAGTCCTTCTGGACCACCAATAAGTAAGCTGACATCTCTACCATCTAATTGCCACTTTGTCATTTGCTCGGCAAGTTCTGGTGTTATCCAGTTTTTACCGGGTAAATCTAAGCTGACAATGTGGTTACCTTTGGCTACTGCCGCTAGCATTAATTCGCCTTCCTTATGTAAAATTCGGGCGATATCGGCATTTTTTCCGCGCTTCCCCGCAGGGATTTCGATGAGTTCCAAAGCCATATCTCTAGGGAAACGGCGTTGGTATTCTTCGAAGCCTCGGGTTACCCAATCGGGCATTTTGTTACCAACGGCAATAAGCTGTAACTTCATTAGGCGCTGTGTTCAGACCAAAGTTTTTCAAGCTCGTAATAATCACGAGTTTGTTCTTGCATCACGTGCAGAATAACTGAGCCCAAATCAACTAATACCCATTCACTGCTGTCACGTCCTTCAACCCCAAGAGGTTGCACGCCAGCGTCTTTGGCTGACACGATAACGTGCTCACCAATAGATCGAACGTGTGTTTTTGACGTACCAGTACAGATAATCATGGTGTCGGTGATGGTTGACCGTTTAGATACATCTAAAACAGTAATATTTTTTGCTTTTAAATCATCGATTTTGTCGATAACGAAATCTTTTAGTTCGGTGCCTTGCACTCGAAGTACCTCATAAGTAAAAATTAACGGAGTATTATACTCAAATTCACTGTTGATGCGCAATTAAGCGCAGCGAAACAAAGATAGAATTAATTTTGTGCTAGCGGATGATTCAACCGACAGTGTCAGCAGTTGAATCAATAATAGTGCTAATCGTAGTGTTAACGATAGAGTTTATGTTGACGAATATAATCGGTCGTTGTTTGCAGTAATACCGTGCTGATGTCAATATTTTCAGCTAGCCGCTGGCGTATTTCAGTCGAGGAAATATCGACTAACTGGCTGTTGATGCAAAATATTTTTCCATGTGTAGCATGGGAAGGTGAGTCGAGGTAGTTGGCAGCTGCCTGCCTTAATAATAATTGTTTGGTCATTTCGCTATGAGTGTCCATTGCCCAACCAGGGCGTTGACACAGCGCAATATGGCACAGGGTAAACAATGATTGCCATTGATACCACAGTGGCAATTGAATGAATGAATCCATTCCCATAATGAAAAAGAATTCATCTTTGGGGTGCTGTTGCCTGAGTAATGAGAGCGTTGTGGCACTATAAGACGGTGTATTGCGATTGATTTCGATATCGCATAGCTCAAATTCAGGGTATTGCTGGCAAATTAACTTCACCATTTCAAGCCGATGATGACTACTCACCACGGTGGTATTTTTGAGGGGTGAAATATGATTGGGCATTAACCAAATCTGGTCTAAATTAAGTTGCTGTTTAACATCTAGTGCAGGATTGATATGTCCTAAATGGATGGGGTCGAACGTGCCGCCCAAAATACCGATACGCATTCGCTGTCCTTACCTTTTATCTCAGTCCGTTAATTTAATATGGGCTAAACGATTATGTGCTCGTGGATCGAATAAAATGCATAAATGGCTAAGACCAATCCAATCTTCAAGCCCTTTTTGTTTAAGATTTAATTCTATTGTAGAGGCAAAAGCGAGCATATGTTCGATATGGTCTAAATCCAATCGCGTTATTGCAGCCTGATAGAGCGGTTTTCGCTTATCCCAAATTCGGTGTTGTCCCCACAGTTTACTGAGTTGTTCGCCATTCTGAACCGCCAGTTTTAAGGTGAGCAGTAGGTTAATTTCTTTGAATAAAGCCCACATTAAAATGGGCATAGCGGTGCCTTCAGCCTTTAATTGAGCCAACATGTGTTGGGCATTTTTTTGATGATTACCTAAAATGGCATCACAGAGTTGAAACACACTAAAACGAGATTGGTCTTCGAAATATTCACTCAATTGTTCTGGGGTAATATTTTGCTTAGGGCTGAGCAGTTGCAACAATTGCATCGCTTGCTCGGCTGCCAGTAAATTACCTTCAAATAAGCTAAACAACATGGCTTTTGCATCATGATGAACCGTGAGAGCATAATGAGTAATACGGCTGTCTAACCAGCGTTCAAACTGCTTACCTTCAGGTGTGGTGCAGGGTAAGTATATGCCTTTGGCATCGAGTGATTTAAACCATTTGCTGTTGGTTTGTTCTGCACTGGCTTTAGGTCCTTGTACAATCAACAACATATCTGGGTTAGAATGTTGTAAAAGCGTTTTAAATGCCGCTGCGCCTTCGATGCCTGGCTTACCTTGTGGCAGGGTTAACTCAATAATCCGCCGGCTAGCAAATAAACTCATTGCTTGCCATTCTTGGATCAAATCGCCCCAATTAAAGCCGGTTTCTTGGCTTAATTGCACCCGTTCTTCAAAACCTTGTTTTTTAGCGGCGTTAAGAATAAGTTGTTTACTGTTTTCGATTAGCCATGGGTCATCACCAAACAGTAAAAAACACAGGGGTAGCTGTTTGAGATGTTGCTTGAGTTGATCAGGATAAACCCGCATTACTCTGCCCCGATTAACGCCAGAGTTTGGATAATATAATCGGCTGCTTGTACGCGCATCTCTTTAACTAACAACTCCATTTCGCGGCTTTTTGCCAATGCGGTTCGAGGATCGTCTTGATAGTCGCGGCGGATTTCTGTATCAAATTCTTGTGGTTCTTGTTCAGGTAAGGTGACAGAGTAATGCACTAAGTAGATGAGTTCATATTCTGCGACATTCCCGGTGGGATAAAGTGACAATGTGGCGCGTTCGAGTGAGTCATTGATAAGTCGCAACGTAGGCGTTTTTTCTGCTGCATCAACAAGGCTAATACGGTTGATCCGTAATCTGTCACGAACTAAGCGAGTTAACTCACTGTATTCATCGCTGCTGCTTAAATGCAATTCGGCTAATTCTGCAGGTATAGAATAACTGCGTTGGAGTGTAAAGCCGCAACCTGCACTGGTGAGTATTACCAATGTCATTATTGCCAAGCAAATCTTTTTGGCTAGCATAGTGAGGGTAGGCATCCTTGTTTATTGGTATCGGTTACATAAATAACTTACCGCGGTGTCACCCGCGGTAAGTTATGACACTGACAATACTAGGCGTTATGACTTAGCCCTATAGGAGGTTTCTGTCGCCTCATATCAGGGCTGATATTGTCACTAGTTAGCCACAATACTTAATAGTTTACCAGGCACGTAAATTACCTTACGAACCGTTAACCCTTCAGTGTGCTTTTGCACATGTTCATCACTCATGCCTAAGGCTTCAACATCTTCTTTCGATGCATCGGCAGCGACAGTAATTTTTGCACGCACTTTACCGTTAACTTGAACCACAATGAGCTTGCTGTCTTCGACTAATGCTGACTCATCGACTTCTGGCCAACGGCTGTCTTCAATATCACCTTCGTTACCTAACTCATTCCATAACGTAAAGGTCATATGCGGAACGATAGGGTAAAGCAAACGCGTTACAGCAGACAATGCTTCAGCAAGCAATGCACGGTCTTGAGCGCTTTCTTGCGATGCTTTGAGTAAATGGTTCATTAGCTCCATTACCGAGGCAACCGCAGTGTTAAACATTTGACGACGCGCAATATCATCACTGACTTTGGCGATGGTCTTATGTAATTCACGGCGCAATGCTTTTTGATTAGCATTTAATTTGCTGACATCTAGTGCTTCAGTTTTACCTGCGGCAACATGATCGCTGGCCAATTTCCAGAAACGTTTGATGAAGCGATGTGCGCCTTCAACGCCAGACTCTTGCCATTCTAGAGTTAATTCTGGTGGCGAGGCAAACATCATGAATAAACGGACTGTGTCAGCACCGTATTTTTCGACCATGACTTGTGGGTCAATGCCGTTATTCTTCGACTTAGACATCTTGCTCATGCCGGTATAAACCAGTTCATGACCTTGATTGTCGACAGCTTTGATAATGCGGCCTTTGTCGTCTTTTTCTACCACAGTCACTTCTAAAGGTGATACCCACACTCGGGCACCTTTTTCGTTGTTGTAGTAGTAAGCATCGGCTAAAACCATGCCTTGAGTCAGTAATTGTTTTGCGGGCTCATCACTGTTGACTAAGCCAGCATCACGTAGCAACTTATGGAAGAAGCGGAAATACAATAAATGCATGCAAGCATGTTCGATACCACCAATATATTGATCGACCGGTAACCAGTAGTTAGCTTTGGCTGGATCTAACATTTCATCGGCATGAGGACTACAGTAACGCGCGTAATACCAAGATGATTCCATAAAGGTATCAAAGGTATCTGTTTCGCGCATTGCAGGCTGACCATTGACTGTGGTTTCTGCCCAAGCTTTATCAGCTTTGATCGGACTTTGAATACCGTCCATCACCACATCTTCAGGCAGAATGACCGGCAGTTGATCTTCTGGCGTAGGGATAACGGTGCCGTCTGCTAAGGTCACCATCGGGATCGGTGCCCCCCAGTAACGTTGACGAGATACACCCCAATCGCGTAAACGGTAGTTGACTTGACGTTTGCCTTTGCCTTCTGCGGTTAATTTAGTATCAATGGCTTCAAAGGCGGCTTTGAAATCTAAACCGTCTAGCTCAGGAAAAGCATCACCTGAGTTAAATACCACCCCTTTTTCAATATAGGCTTCTTTGCTGATGTCCAATTCGCCTTCAACAGGCTTGATCACCGCTTCGATAGCGAGCTGGTATTTAAGCGCAAATTCATAATCGCGTTGATCATGAGCGGGGACCGACATTACTGCGCCCGTGCCATAATTCATTAATACAAAGTTAGCCACCCAAATAGGGACCAATTTACCAGAAATAGGGTGAATAGCCTGAAGACCGGTTGCTACGCCTTTTTTCTCCATCGAAGCCATCGCCGCTTCAGTGGTATCAGCATTTTTGCATTCTTCTATAAATGCGGCTAACTGAGGATTATTCAGCGCCGATTGTTCCGCTAACGGATGACCCGCAGCAATAGCAACGTAGGTCACGCCCATTAAGGTATCTGGACGAGTGGTATAGATATCAAAGGTGGCGTTACTGTCAGCTACGGCAAAGGTCATTTCAATCCCTTCGCTGCGGCCAATCCAGTTACGTTGCATGGCTTTAACCTGTTCAGGCCAGCCATCTAACGTGTCGAGATCGTTAAGCAGTTCTTCAGCGTAATCAGTGATTTTAATAAACCACTGAGGAATTTCTTTCTGAATGACTTCAGTATCACAACGCCAACAACAACCGTCTTGCACTTGTTCATTTGCCAGTACGGTTTCATCATTTGGACACCAGTTTACTGATGAGGTTTTTTTATACACTAAGCCTTTTTCAAACAACTGAGTGAAAAACCATTGCTCCCAACGATAGTACTCCGGGGTACACGTAGCGATTTCACGACTCCAATCATAACCAAACCCTAATAATTTAAGTTGGTTCTTCATATAGTCGATATTTTCGTATGTCCACGGTGCAGGAGAGGTCTTGTTATTGATCGCGGCATTTTCTGCAGGCAGACCAAATGAGTCCCAACCAATCGGTTGCAAAACATTTTTACCTTGCAAACGTTGATATCGTGCTACAACATCGCCTATGGTGTAGTTACGGACGTGGCCCATGTGGAGACGACCTGAAGGATACGGAAACATTGAAAGACAATAGAATTTCTCTTTGCTTTCATCTTCAGTGACTTCAAAGGTTTTATGTTCGTGCCAGTGCTTTTGCACTAAGGCTTCAATTTCTGAGGGATTATATTGTTCTTGCATCAATCTATTTCCGGCCATGCCGCCTATTGTTTGATCTAACGCTCAGCAGCGCGATTTATAACTGCATAGAATAAACCAGAAGTGATCTATTAAAAAGGTGCGTATTAAGGAGTATTAATTATGAGTGGAAAAAGTTCAGCACTATTAGCCTTATATCAGTCACTATTCGAACAGGTGAAAGCCACGTTTGATCAAGATAACTCATTGACAGCTAAGAGTTTGTTTAAGTCGGTAACCCAAGGGAAAGAGTACTTGGCACTTAAATCTCATTCAGATGAAGAAGAGTTAGAATTAGTCGAAGAATTTTTAAAGCGTGACATTGCAGCCTTCTTAAATGAGGAAAATGCCGATAATTTGAGTTTTAGCCCGATGGTCATTGGGATTGAGAATACATTATGGCAGTGGTTAAGCCAGATAACCGATCGTAGTCAAGTGGAATGGCATGAACTATTACAAGATTTTAAACATCGTGGTGTTTATAAGTCTGGAGAAATCATTAACCAAGGTATATTGATCTGTAATAAGTGTGGTCACCAAATGCAAATCGATTTCCCTGGGGTCATCCCCGATTGTCCACAATGTGATTATAATGAGTTTTCACGGGAGCCATTAACGCCATAGTGGGTAACTGAGCTCAACTCTGGATAAAAAGCGGTAATCGGACCGCTTTTGTCCCGAGATCGAAGTAGCTTAACCTGCAAGATCCACCCTATCGCTAGGTAAACTCGCCTTGTATACACAGTGATACGTCATTTTCATATGCTTGACTGGAAAAAGTTAACTCGAAACAGACTGCTTTTGATTAACTTTTTCCCATACCCTTATCCCAAATGAGGTTCGAGATTAAAATTCGACTCGGTAACGGCAATGGCTACCGCTACTAATACCTACCATCTCATCATATGCCGTTTGAATTTCTATTATGGCGTAATTAATGCCTTGTTGTTTCAATAGGTTTTCAGCTTGTTTGATTGAGTTAAGACTGAGTAAAACGCCAGCTTTGTTGCGGGCGCTTTGAAAACTGCCATTTTCGTCTTTAATACCAAGTAAGTAATGATTGGAGTCGGCATAGCTAATAATCGTCGGGTGTTTAGCTTGTTGGGATATGGCTAACTTGATTTCAGATAATTGCATAATAACCTCCTGTAGTTGTCTATCAGAAGCAGTACGATGCAAACTCAAAGGTAGTTCAATTTTTAAACAAGAAAAGGTCTTTAAAATGACGTTATTTTAGCAATAGCTTAATATAATTTGATATTGAGGTGTTGTGGCACCGTTGGCGGCTCAAGGGTGTAAAAAGTAGCCGTTATCATTGTTGACTTGGACATTATCATCTTGGTTATATCCAAGTAACAGCAATTTATTGATATTGAAAGGTAAAATTATTCTCAGCAACAATCCATCGTTCGATGTCAGGGTTATCTACATCACCCGGTCTTAACCGCGTTTCAAGTACCCCCTCGTTGTCGATATCGATATCAATATCGATTAAGTCATCGCTGTTTGTTTGCCTTGCACTTGTAAGTGCATCATGTTGAACGGGCATATAGCAGACAATTGCGGGTTTTAACACTGGCCGTCACGCCAGATTATGTGCCTTGTCGAGCATCGGTACTGAGCCTAATATATGTAGGCGCGGCGACAATCGCTAACATAACGACAATGATGACCTCACCCCATGCCATTAGGCTAAATCCTCTGAAAAGCGTCTTTTTTGAGTTGGATCAATTGCCCGTTATTTACGTAAGTAGTTTCTTACACCCAATAACAGTAATAAGCTGCACAGTATCAGCAAGGGGAATTGACCTATTTTTCTGAACCAAGTTTCACCTTGATAAAGGGCAACGTTGGTCACTAAGACACCCGTTTCAAACTGAGGGATTGCATCGGTAATTCGCCCGTGCGGATCGACCACTGCAGTAATGCCATTATTGGTCGCCCTCAGTAACGGTTTACCCATTTCAATCGCGCGCATTTGGGCGATTTCCATGTGTTGTAATGGCCCATTAGAGGCGCCAAACCAAGCGTCGTTCGATACCGTGAGCAGCATATCGGTTTCGTCGGTAACACTGGCTCTTACTTGCTCTGGAAAGACAATTTCATAGCAAATTGCAGGCGCAATATGGTAACCCAGCGCAGTTAAATTAGCTTGAGTGTAGCCACCTCGCTGGAATGATGACATAGGTAAATTAAAAAACGGTGCAATAGGGCGCAATAAATCACCTAACGGCACAAACTCACCTATAGGCAATAAATGATGCTTTTTATACTCATTGCTGCCATCAATGACATAATCAGCACTTTGCTGCTGCTTCAGATGATGATTACCTAAAACGATTAATGAGTTATAAAAGTCTTTTTGCTGGTGGCTAATAATGCCGGTAATTATCGCCGTGTTATTCATATTGGCGACTTGATTGGCATTGATTAAAAAGTCTTCCACCATGGCTTCTGGCGCTGGAATAGCGGCTTCTGGCCAAATGATGATATCGACACTCGAGGCGTCATCAAACTGGCTACGGGTTAAATCCATGTATTTAAGCATAGTCGGCCACAATGCATCGGGTTCCCACTTCATGCTTTGGGCAATATTACCCTGCACTAAGGCGACTTTGACTGATTTCCCAGAGGTGGAAATTGGATTTACTTGTGGTGCCACCCATGCAAGCAGTGCCAGCGTAGGTAAAATAAGCAGTATCGGTATTATCCGCTTTTGGCTTAATAGCAGCAGTGAGCCAGCAACTAAAGCCACCACAAAACTTAGTCCCAACGCACCAATAAAGCTGGCAAATTCGCTCAGAGGTCCTAATGTTTGGCTATAGCCAGCCCAAATCCAAGGAAAACCCGTGAGTATCCAACCTCGTAACCATTCGGTGAGGACCCATAATGCAGGGAATAGCCCAAGATAGGTTATGTAAGGGTTTAACGTATGTTTTGATGTGCGGGATAACTTACTGAGCAAGTATCCACAAATGGCGGGATAAATGGCAAGATAAAGTGCCAGTAAAGCCATTAAAGTTATCGACACAACAATAGGCATGCCACCAAAAGTGTCAATACTGACATGGACCCAGCTAATACCAATAGCAAAACAGCCAAAACCGAAACTAAGCCAATAATACAAACTTTGTTTAGCGGTTAAGGTTTGGCTTTGCCATAAGGCAAAACTGAGTGCCAACGGAAATATGGCCCACATTTCATAAGGCGCAAACGATAATGCCGTACTGGCGCCAGCAAAAAATGCCATCACCAGACGGGCAATACTCAAAGGAGAGTATAAAGGTTGAGTTTTTAGCACGATTTAGTCGTTGAGTTCTTCACTAATATTTGGGTCTGGGAGTTTAACACGAAGTTGCACCAAGCGGCGGTTATCAGCATTAATGACTTTGAACTCAATATTGCTGATGACAATGCTTTCATTACGTTCAGGTAAGTGACCAAATGCATGGGATACCATACCTCCCACAGTATCAAACTCTTCATCACTAAACGCGGTGCCACACGCTTCGTTGAAATCTTCGATTTCAGTGAGCGCTTTCACCATAAACACAGTATTACTGAGCTTTTTAATTTCAGTGTCTTCAACTGAATTGTGGTCGAATTCATCTTCAATTTCGCCGACGATTTCTTCCAGAATATCTTCAATAGTGACTAAGCCTGATACCCCGCCATATTCATCAACAACAATGGCCATGTGATAACGTTGTGAGCGGAATTCTTTGAGTAGCACATCGACTCTTTTACTTTCAGGAACGACCACTGCAGGTCGAATAACCTGGGCAAGAGTGAAAGATTCATCAGATTGTTTAAAACCGTATTTGATCAAATCTTTAGCCAGTAAAATGCCTTCAATATGATCTTTATCTTCATTAACAACAGGGAAGCGAGAGTGGCCTGAATCGATGACAATTTTTAAAAATTCATCGACAGTCGAGTCTATTTGAATGGTAACAATTTGCGCTCTTGGGATCATGATGTCGCGCACACGAAGGTCGGAAACCTCTAATACACCTTTAATCATTTCGCGAGTATCTTCAGTAATAAGGTCACGCATTTCTGCACCTGCAATGACGTCAACTAAATCTTCGCGATTTTGAGGTTCGCCCTGAAATAATTGGTTAATTTTATCGAACCAGCTTCTCTTGTGGGAGTTTGTACTCGGGGGGATATCGTCACTCATAATATTTACCTAAACAGGGATATCTATCAGATATAGCTTGTTTATTTATGCTTCCTTATAGGGATTTGTAAAACCTAAGCCTTCAACAAGTTGGGTCTCTAATGACTCCATCTCATCGGCTTCCTCGTCGATAATATGGTCATAACCCAGCAAATGCAAGCAGCCGTGTATGACCATGTGTGCCCAGTGCGCGTTTAGCGGTTTATTTTGCTCAATTGCTTCTTGTTCCACCACTTGCGCGCAGATAACGAGGTCACCTAATAACGGCAATTCAACTTCAGGCGGCGCTTCAAACGGAAATGACAACACGTTAGTCGGCTTATCTTTACTGCGATAGGTTAAATTGAGTTGCTGACTCTCGGCAACCTCAACGATACGAATGGTGAGTTCCACTTCTGGCATCGTTTGCCCCATCGCGGTGCGTACCCAAGTGTCAAACTCTGCTTGAGTCGGTAACCTTGGGTTATCAACTGCAATTTGCAGGTCGAGATCTAATGATATCCCTTGCTGGCTCATTGAGTATGTCCCTCTTTTTCCAGTTGGACACGTTTCTGCTCACGTTCGCGATAAGCTTGTTCTTTTGCGGCTTTTTCAATTTGTTCTTGTTGCTCAAAAGCTTCATAGGCTTCAACAATACGAGCCACTACTGGATGGCGAACCACATCTTGGGCAATAAAGAAATTAAAGCTAATTTCGGACACTTCACTGAGGACTTCAATGGCGTGTCGCAGACCTGACTTTTGGCTACGAGGCAAATCTATTTGGGTAATATCCCCGGTGATCACCGCGCGAGAATTAAACCCAATACGGGTTAAAAACATTTTCATTTGCTCAACGGTGGTGTTTTGGGCTTCATCTAAAATAATAAAGGCGTCATTGAGTGTACGACCGCGCATGTACGCCAGTGGTGCGACTTCAATCACCCCGCGTTCAATCAGTTTTTCGACTTTTTCAAACCCCATCATCTCAAACAAGGCATCATAGAGTGGGCGTAAATAAGGGTCGACTTTTTGGCTTAAATCGCCCGGTAAAAACCCCAGCTTTTCACCCGCTTCAACCGCGGGGCGAGTTAATAGAATACGACGTACTTCTTGACGTTCATAGGCATCAACCGCTGCTGCTACAGCAAGGTAAGTTTTACCGGTACCGGCAGGGCCAATCCCAAAACTGATGTCGTGACGGGTAATGTTATGCATGTACACACTTTGATTGGGTGTACGAGGTTTAATCACGCCACGTTTGGTTTTTATATGGATGCTACTGTCGTCTGGGTCTTGTTCAGCTTCAAGGTTAATGGCTTCTTGAATGGCGAGATGAACGATTTCAGGTTCTAAATCAGGCGTGCTGCCTTTTACGGTTTGGGTTTCAATGTATAACTGACGTAACAAGTTATTGGCATTGAGCACGTTACGTGGCAGACCAATAATAGTGAATTGATTATTTTTATGGATAATCTCAACACCTAATCGGCGTTCGAGTTGTTTGATGTTGTCATCAACTGGGCCACATAATGAGGCTAAACGGCGAGTGTCTGACGGTTCTAGATACACGTTCATGGTGGTGGCTTTAGTGGTCAAATAAGGCTCCAGATTTTGGTCAAGGGCAAAGAATAAGTGCTTAAACATGCCATATTACAATAATAACAGTTTACGAGTCTCTGTATTGAATTACCATAATATGACTCATTTTAGGCAAAATTAAAGGCGGACAAGCCGCCTTTAGTACTGCTTAAGCAACAAACATCAATTACGGCTTAAAGTGAGCAACACCCAATGCGTCATCTTGCTTGTGTTTAGCCATAATATCAGACGGATGTAAACTGCGACGTAAATCCATCTCATCTTCACCTCGGACAAATTCTCCGCGCAATGAGTTGGTATAAACATCAACAATTTTCACATCAACAAAACTGCCGATATGAGTGTGGGCAGCTTCAAAGTTAACCACACGACTGTTTTCAGTACGACCACGAAGCTCCATTGGATTCTTTACCGAAGGACCTTCTACTAAAATACGTTGAACAGTGCCTAGCATATGACGGCTATAACGCATCGCTTGCTGGGTAATACGTTCTTGTAAAATCGCTAAACGCTGCTTCTTTTCTTCATCGCTGACATTGTCAGGCAAATCTGCTGCAGGTGTTCCTGGACGTGCACTGTAGATAAAGCTAAAGCTGTGGTCAAAGGCGACATCTTCAATCAGTTTCATGGTATCAGCGAAATCTTGTTGAGATTCACCTGGGAAACCAATAATAAAGTCTGAGCTGATTTGAATATCAGGACGCGCTTTACGCAGACGACGAATAATCGACTTATATTCAATGGCCATGTGACCGCGTTTCATTTGGGTCAAAATACGGTCTGAACCCGATTGCACCGGTAAATGCAGGAAGCTCACCAATTCAGGTGTGTCTTCATACACATCAATAATGTCTTGGGTAAATTCAATTGGGTGGCTGGTGGTAAAACGCAGACGGTCTATACCATCAATTGAGGCGACTAAGCGCAACAATTCCGCAAAGGTGCAGATTTCATCATCGTGGGTTACCCCGCGATACGCGTTAACGTTTTGGCCAAGCAAGTTGACTTCACGAACGCCTTGGGCGGCTAATTGAGCCACTTCGAGAATAACGTCATCCAATGGACGGCTGACTTCTTCACCACGGGTATAAGGCACCACGCAGAAAGAGCAGTACTTACTGCAACCTTCCATAATGGATACGAATGCCGTTGGACCATCAGCGCGAGGCTCGGGAAGACGATCGAACTTCTCAATTTCTGGGAAACTGATATCAATCACGGCTTTTTCGCCACGTTGAATTTGTTCGATCATCTCAGGTAAGCGATGCAGAGTCTGCGGACCAAAAATAATGTCTACACATTGGGCGCGATCTTTTATTGCCTTACCTTCTTGTGAGGCAACACAACCACCGACCCCAATAATTAAATTAGGATTTTTATCTTTTAAAGATTTCCAACGCCCTAGCTGATGGAACACCTTCTCCTGTGCTTTCTCACGAATAGAGCAAGTATTTAGCAGCAGTACATCTGCTTCGCTTGCGTCGTCTGTCAAGGTATACCCTTGATAATCGTCTAATAAATCAGCCATCTTTGATGAGTCGTACTCATTCATCTGACAGCCCCAGGTTTTTATATGAAGTTTTTTACTCATCAGTGCTCGCCGGTAAACCAAAGTTAAAAAATAGCGCGACATTTTACCTTTTGTCAGGCTGTCTGGCTAGCACTAGTGCACATTTCACTAATTTCGATTTGAAATTTGCTATAACCCTCAAATCAGTAATATTTTATCGTTTGGGGTTAACTTGGCTGATTTGGCGACGGGAAAACCAAATTCAGCAGCCATTTGACGACTTTGCTGTTGAGCGTCTAACGGAATCCTTTGGCTTAATTCAAGATTAAAACTCAGCAATATTTCCGTGGTTTGTTGATATAGGGCATAATCGAATGGATTACGGTATATCACGGTAATCGTTTCCATCGGGCTGGAATTTGTCGCAGCCATGACAGGTGTAACCAGCAGGTTTGTTTTGTTATTGGCCGACGCGTGGGCGGATAATGCTAGTGTGCAAGTTAGTATTGTAACAACCACACCACAACGAATGTAATGGCGTACAGGTAGGTAGTGTAAAGGTTGATGATGATGACTGTTCATGATGTCCTCTCTTGGTTAAGTAAAAGTGGCTCTATTAATGAGACAGTCTCAGTCTATAAACCGTTTATGGGTTAATTATTGTGGATTGTAAACAGATGTAAATAGATGTAAAAAAGGTGTTGTGACAACATTTGTTTATGCTTTAGCTGTTTTAGACATAGTTAGCTGTTTTGTATGTAGTTATACATATATTTCCGTCCCGTTCACTGCCCTGTTCGGCATAAAGTCATCTTAAGATTATGGATGTAAACACAATGCAAGATGCTTCACTCACTTCAACGAATACCTCGGATAACGCGATTGATTATGATGTTGTCGTTGTTGGTGGCGGAATGGTCGGTGCGGCTGCCGCGATTGGCTTAGGTCAGTTAGGGCTCCGTGTCGCGGTGATTGAGTCTCGCCAACCGCAACCTTATGATCCAAAACAACCTTTGGATGTTCGTATATCGGCTATTAGTGTGGCGTCTGAGCAGTTATTAACACGTTTGGGCGTGATGGATAGCTTATTGACCATGCGCCATGCACCTTATACTGGCTTAGAAACATGGGAACTAGATGGCTGCCTTACTGCATTTAGCGCCGAGCAAGTTGGTCAATCGCACTTAGGCTATTTTTTTGAAAACCGATTGATCCAACTGAGTTTATGGCAACAAATCGAGCAAATGGACAATGTCACCTTGTTGTGTCCGCGAAACGTGACCCAATTCTCTCGCTCAAATGATCGTCATCAAGTGAGTATTCAGCTTGATAATGGCGCTACACTCTCGACAACATTACTGATCGGCGCAGATGGGGCTCATTCGCAAGTGCGCCAATGGGCCGGTATTGGTGTGACAGGTTGGGATTATGCTCAATCGGCGATGTTAATTAATATTAGCACTCAAACGCCTCAGCAATCCGTCACCTGGCAGCAGTTTACTCCTGTCGGGCCAAGAAGCTTATTGCCGCTTCCGGGGAATCACGCTTCATTAGTCTGGTATGACGATGCCAACCGAATTAAACAATTATCTCAACTGAATAATGTGCAACTGGCAGAGCAGATCCGCCAGCATTTTCCGTCGCGATTAGACCCTCATTTTACGGTTGATAATCGTGGCAGCTTTCCGTTAACCCGCCGCCACGCACAGCAGTACTATCAAGATAATCTCGTTATTGTTGGTGACGCGGCACACACGATTAATCCATTAGCTGGCCAAGGGGTTAATATTGGTTTTAAAGATGTCGATGTGCTGGTGGCCCAAGTCGCTAATGCCATTGGCAGTGGTGAAACATGGTGGGACAGGCGCGTGCTAAAGCGATATCAGCAAGCGCGTTATTACGATAATCAATTAATGATGACCGCAATGGATGCTTTTTATGCGGGGTTTAGTAACGATTTACTGCCGTTAAAATTACTGCGCAATGGCGCATTAAAACTGGCAAACATCGACTCACCGCTAAAGCGTAAAGTATTAAAGTACGCCCTTGGACTTAATTAGATATTCTATCGGCTCAATGTGTGGTTTGTTGCCTCGTTGAAGTAATGGAATAAGCATTACTTTAATAAGGCGTGGTGAACGGTAAAGCTTGAGTGGCTCTGAGTGATTACATTATGAGTGAAATTGGTATAAAATGCCGCGTTTTGCATCATGTGTATTTTGATGTACGCCATGAAAGGCATTTAGCGACATTGTTCGCTGATAAACTGACTAGGTTGGGATGAGTAACATTAAACTGATTGTTGGGTTGGCAAACCCCGGTGCTGAATACGCACAAACTCGCCATAATGCTGGTGCATGGTATGTGCAAGAACTGGCTCGTCTATGCAATGTATCATTGGTTGTAGACAGTAAATATTTTGGCGTCACTGCCCGCGTAACATTGCATGGAAGAGATGTGCGTTTACTGATCCCAACAACTTTCATGAATTTAAGCGGTAAGTCGGTTGCTGCCTTAGCTAATTTTTTTCGGATCCTGCCTGAAGAAATCTTGGTTGCCCATGATGAGCTTGACATGGACCCTGGCGTGGCTAAATTTAAATTGGGTGGTGGTCATGGGGGACATAATGGCCTAAAAGACATTATCGCCAGCTTAGGAAACGACAAAAATTTTCATCGCTTGCGCATTGGTATTGGCCATCCTGGTGATAAAAATAAAGTTAGCGGCTACGTACTGGGAAGAGCCCCAGCGTTAGAACAAGAACGGATAATTGCTGCGATCGATGAAGCGGTTCGTTCAACCGAGATTTTATTTAAACAAGACATGGCGAAAGCCATGCACAGATTACATACGTTCAAAGCAGAATAAGCCACGCGAGTTTTGTTTTAACACCCTTTCGACATCATTATCCAATAGGATAACTCTACATATATAAAGGTAAGCATATGGGTTTTAAATGCGGCATTGTTGGTCTGCCAAACGTAGGTAAGTCAACGTTGTTTAATGCGCTAACACAAGCAGGTATTGAAGCGGCAAACTTTCCGTTTTGTACCATTGAGCCAAATACCGGAGTGGTACCTGTACCAGACTCTCGTCTTGATGCGTTAGCAGCCATTGTCAAACCTCAACGCGTGTTACCGACTACTATGGAGTTTGTCGATATCGCTGGTTTAGTGGCTGGCGCATCGAAAGGTGAAGGTTTAGGCAATAAATTTTTAGCCAATATTCGTGAAACCGACGCAATTGGTCATGTTGTGCGTTGTTTTGAAGATCCTAATATTGTCCACGTAGCGAACAAAATTGATCCTGCAGGCGATATTGAAGTGATTAACACTGAGCTAGCCCTAGCGGATTTAGACGCATGTGAGCGCGCTATTTTTCGTCAAGCCAAACGCGCTAAAGGCGGCGATGGTGATGCAAAATTTGAAATCAGTGTGCTTGAAAAAATGCGTCCAGTATTAGACGAAGCCAAAATGTTACGTTCATTAGCGTTAACCAAAGAAGAATTAGCCGCCATAGCGTATCTAAACTTCTTAACCCTAAAACCAACGATGTACATTGCTAACGTTGCTGACGATGGATTTGAAAATAACCCTCATCTTGATGTTGTGCTTGCCATTGCTGCAACCGAAAATGCAATCGTTGTGCCTGTTTGTGCCGCGATTGAGTCAGAACTGGCTGAGATGGAAGCCGATGACCGTGACGAGTTCATGGCTGATTTAGGTTTAGAAGAGTCAGGTTTAGATCGCGTGATCCGTGCTGGTTATGAGTTATTAAATCTGCAAACTTACTTTACTGCCGGTGTAAAAGAAGTGCGTGCATGGACAGTACCTATTGGTGCATCAGCACCACAAGCTGCAGGTGTTATCCACACCGATTTTGAACGTGGCTTTATTCGTGCACAGGTTATGGCGTATCAAGATTTTATTACCTACAAAGGTGAAGCTGGCGCCAAAGATGCGGGTAAATTACGTGTAGAAGGTAAAACGTACATTGTTAAAGATGGCGATGTGATGCATTTCTTATTTAACGTATAAGCGTCATTTAGGTTAATTTGAAATTTAAAAGGGGCGTAAAGGTGTTTACGCTAAGTTAATAGGGTTTATTTTGTCGATTCGGCATTCAGTTTGGTGAAGTTATAGCCGAACAAGACGAATTGATGAAAATAGCGAAAAAAACCAGTTGACCTAGATAAGCTGAATAAGCATAATACGCCCCGTTCCTCGCCAAGAGGGATTGCAAGAAATAGTGGCAATATAGCTCAGCTGGTTAGAGCACAGCACTCATAATGCTGGGGTCGCAGGTTCAAGTCCCGCTATTGCTACCATCTATTTCTTACCCATCTACTCAAGATGTTAAACTAGAGTGTTGTGCGGGAATGGTGAAATTGGTAGACACGCCAGATTTAGGTTCTGGTGCCGCAAGGTGTGAGAGTTCAAGTCTCTCTTCCCGCACCATTTATTCGAGACATTGGCCCAGGCGGATGTTTTAAAAAGCTTAATTGGGATATCGCCAAGCGGTAAGGCACTGGGTTTTGATCTCAGCATTCCAAGGTTCGAATCCTTGTATCCCAGCCATCTTTGGCAATGTAGCTCAGCTGGTTAGAGCACAGCACTCATAATGCTGGGGTCGCAGGTTCAAGTCCCGCCATTGCTACCATATTTATTAGGTAGAGTGAGTATTATTTGCGCTAGCTGGTAAAGCCAAAGTTTACTCTGAAATAAAAAGAGTATACTGTAAGTTAAAATTTGATGCGGGAATGGTGGAATTGGTAGACACGCCAGATTTAGGTTCTGGTGCCGCGAGGTGTGAGAGTTCAAGTCTCTCTTTCCGTACCATCAAATTTTAGTTAAATTAAATGGTTTCTCTGCTTTAAAATAAATAGTTGTTATTGGGGTATCGCCAAGCGGTAAGGCACTGGGTTTTGATCTCAGCATTCCCAGGTTCGAATCCTGGTACCCCAGCCAAATTCTGAAAAGCCCGTCTATTAAGACGGGCTTTTTGTTGGTTTTTTTTCGATGCCAATCACCTTAACCCCAATCGAAGCCTTCAGAGTTGGGTGCAGATCAATGCAGAATCAAACTTTAGCCTGCTGTGAATTTCCGCTAAATGAGCCGATACTTAATGCAGTAGGTAAAATTTATCAAGAGTATTTTCCTATCAACACGATTGATTCTATCCGTTATCTATTTTACTTACTGTTCTTGACGCTTATCTCATCCAGTAAATATTTTTAGAAGGGGCTTGCTATGAATGTCCTAGCATCAATTAATCCTTATGAAGCATCACGGCCAAAAATGGCGCTTATTGCTGAAGGTGGTGGTCAGCGAGGGATATTCACTGCTGGTGTATTGGATGCGTGGTTAGAAAATGATTTTGATCCCTTTGATTTATTTATAGGCACGTCTGCAGGCTCGCAAAATATCACTTGTTTTTTGTCTCGTCAAAAAGGCTATGCCAAACAATTGATCCGTGGTTTATCCCGTCATAAGCGTTTTTATCAATTAGGCCGAGGGTTAGTGGGTGGCAATGTTGTCGATTTGGATTGGTACTTTGATCAAACGACTCAAGGTCGTTTTGCCTTAGACTTTACCACTGCTGCGAGATCATTGGGACCTCGCGAATTACTGATCACCGCAACTAATTCACGGGACCGACAAGGTTATTTCTTACGTCCAAATGGTGATAACGATCATTGGCGCGAATTGCTTAAAGCCTCCAGTGCATTACCCTTTTTATATAAACAAGGGGTTAAACTCTCGCCCTGGTTAACCGCCAATGCAGCCAATCAAGCCCATGCAAGAGTTGATTACCCTCAAGTGGACTTCTATCTTGATGGTGGGTTGGCTGCGCCATTACCCGTGAGAGAAGCGTATCGCCGCGGCGCTCGTAAAATTGTGGTTATTCGCACGGTTAATGCCAATTTTCATGCACAGTCTGCTTGGGTAAATAAGCTCAAATCATGGATTTGTGTGTCAGGATACTGTCCCAAAACGATTGATTACTTGGTTCAGCATGAACAAGCTTATGAACAAGAACTGGCTTTTATCGCTCACCCACCTGAAGATGTCGAGATTATTCAAATTTTTGCTAATGACAATCTTCAAAGCAAATTGCTTGGTAGTACGGATGTTGATTTACATCATGATTATGGTACTGGTTTAGCTGCTGGTAAGGCTTTTTTGCAGACTCAAGCGGCGTTTTATGTAACACATTCACTGCATCAGTTAGATAAACGGCAGTCGGTTGCTGTCAGGCAAGAAATGACCGCTTAATGGAACTCATTGTTGGTCTAAAGGCTGATATGAGACAGCTCGCGGACGGTGCTATTGATTAAAAGGGCTAAGCCCTAATGACAAGTCAATCAATGCACGTTGAATTGGTCGTTTGAACCTTACGCCATGGTTTTACGGGTAATGGCCGGATATCAGTCATTCAATAATGATTAACGTCTTGTAATGCCGCTTGAGCACCAACCAACAAAAACGCACTCTGACGAGTGCGTTTTGTTATTCCACTCACTAAAAATAATTAGTGGTGTTTTCAGCCGCATTGGCTTCAGTACGTTGAATTCCCGGTCATTGAACCGATACTTAATGCCATTGGTATCAGGGCGCATAATATGAATGCGTAGCAATTTGTAGTGATCTGAAAAATCGAGATCAGGTAGAGAGACATACGGGAACTTAACAATAACCCTCTCCATTGGTTAAGTCTTCCGCTCTTGGCGCGAGCAAAATGTTACTTGTCGCGCCGGCTTTCTGAACTCATCTTGGTCCTACAGATTCCCTTTTTCTTAGCGTCATTCAGTGATTGTGGTCGTGCCGGCTGCATTTGAGTTGGCAAACTAGAGTGAATTCCTAATGATTGGTAACAAATCAGCTTTTTGTTAACTTTTGTTAGTCGCGATAGTGCTAACAATCACGCTTTTTCTACAAGATTTTACTTTTTATCAACTTATTTCTTGTTATCTGGCAACTGATGCGGCACATGTTGATATCAATAAGGGCTATGTTTGTGCTGTATTTCTCGTTAAGCAAGTTGCCTCAAAATGCAATCGAGGTTGTCACACTTAATTTACCGTCGTTTAGTTACATTTCGCTTGCCCCAAAAAAGAGGGCTAAATAAAAGTGAGTGGAAAAGATGATGAAACGAGTCGATATAAAAGTTGCTACATTAGCAGCCTTCATTGGACTGGCCTTAACCGGTTGTTCTGGTGATGATGGTAAAGATGGTAAAGATGGCGAAGCAGGTTCGCCTGGTCAACCTAGTATTACTGTTGCAGCAGATGCAAAGGCATTAACGGTAGCGGTAGATAAGATTGTTGTTGGGGCGCAGTCTGATATTACGTTTACCGTCACCAATGAAAAAGACCTTCCAGTTATAGGGTTAGAAAAGTTTGGTTTTATACTCTCAGGCCTTGAGCAAGGCGCTCAGGGTGATGCCAATAACTGGAAGTTGCTCAGCTCAGAAGCTTGTCCTGCCAGCAACCACGCTCAGTGTGGTCGCTTGCTTGATAATCAAGACGGTACTTATACCTATAGCTTTGACAAAGACGTTACCGCAGAAACAGCCTTTACTATCACTGATGAAAAGACATTAAGATTAGTGCTAAGAACCGGTGGCGAAGCTGTAGGCGCAACTGAGTTAAACTATGCAAATATGCACTATGATTTTAGAGGCGAAGACTTAGAGCCGCTCTATACCAAAAATGTGGTCAACAACCAAAACTGCGTTAGCTGTCATGATGATTTCTCTATTCATGGCGGTAAGTACACTGAAGTCGAAACCTGTGTGTCTTGCCATACGGACAACAAAGTCAGTGATATTAGCAAAGTATTTCCAATGCTGGCTCATGAAGTCCATATAGGCGTGATCCCTGCTCCAGTGGGTGGTTGTGATAACTGCCATGCTGAAAATGAGCAAGCCACTGATTTTGCAAACTGGAAGAGCGTACCGACTCAGGAAACGTGTATTACCTGTCATACAGACGTTAACTTCAAGGAAGGCGTTGGCCATTGGCCGTATAAAGACAATGCACAATGTGCCAATTGTCACACGCCTGATACCCTTGAAATGGTTCACTTGTCTACCTATAAAGGTCAGAACGAGCGCCGTGAAAATCTTCATCTGACTGTGACCGAAGCTAAGATGGTTGATGCTCCAGAAGCAAAAGCCAACATCGATGCCAATCTAGATACCAATAAGACAGGTTATGTACAGTTAACTGTCGACATTTTGGATAAAGATGGCAACACGCGTAATGAGCAGTTAGATCTGGTTAAGTATATGTACTACGCCGAGTTCTATATCAACTGGGGTGGCCAGGATATGGGCATGCCGCGTGGTAAGGTACTGCGTGTTCATACCAACAAAGAAAAGTTCCCAGGTTATGTCGATGAGCCAATCGTGCTTAACTATGAAAATGGTAAGACGACATTTGAAATTGGTCCATTCGATCTTGAAGATGAATTCGATGGTGACTTGAACGCTAGCTACGGCATGGTGACGCCACGGATCTGGTTCTGTGTCGACAAAGATGGTGAAACCATCCAGGACTGTGATGGCACCACTGATTGGAGTAATGGTGCGGCTGGGTACAACTGGCAACACTTCTTCAATAAGCAAGGCATGCTGGAAGAGCGTCCTCGTCGTCAGATCGTGACCAACGAGCTGTGTGGTGAGTGTCACGGTACAACTACCTCAGAAGAGGGTTTCGTACAGATGACGCTTAACTGTCGTAGCTGTCATTCTGTGGTTAAGAACGATAGTACTTACTTCGCTACCACTTGTGCTTCAGGCTCGGTCGATTCCGATGGCGATGGCGCTTTGGATCCAATGGTTATGATGAAAAATCTGATGCCACGCGGCGAGCGTGACTGGACGACAGCATCGAATGCGGGTGAAGAATGTGTGGCCTGTCATAACGCCAATAATATGCCAACTCAGGTGATACGTAATTCGCAAACCAAGCAAGGTGATGAGGATTACATCGAACAGTTGACTATGAGTCACCCGGATCAGAAAGTATGGATCCATGCTATGCATGCCAACAACCGTGCCAATCAAAGCGGTGAAGGCTGGAAGCGTAATGTTGAGTACTCTGCCGATCTGGCTAACTGTACTAAATGTCATATCGAAGATAGCTACGACGCCAAGTACCTAGTGGGCCGCAAGCCGTTAGCACTGGATCTTGACTACATGGATACCTATGATGGTCTGGACCCTGCAAATGGTAAAGACACTAGCGGTAACAAGCGTTATGCCGTCGATGCTGTTGCAGATGCTTTTGTATCGCCTACCGCCGCAGTATGTTTGAGCTGTCATGGTAAGCGCGCCGCAGAAGAGGGTGAAGACCGCCGTCAAGTCCGTAAGGATGTGGTCAGTCACATGAAGCAAAATGGGGCTCAGTTCGGTGTAGAGCTTGGTCAATACACTGGCGAAGAGTCATGTGCTGTGTGTCATGACCTAAACAACCTAAAGGAATCACATCACCTGAAATAACGTTCTCATCCCCCGATACTTTTTTGACCCTAGCATTTTGCTGGGGTCTTTTTTGACGGGGATCACAAATATTAACAAAGTATCAACTGTTTGATCAGAACTCAGCATTATGTCGATTTAGCATTAACAAAATAGCTTAAAATGTTGTTTGGGGATCTACTAAAAAGTAGTAGAGGTTAGGTTGTGAATATTACTGAATTTTTAATTATTGATTTAGATGCCAGAGAGTTAGTCGATATCAATAATTCAACGCGCTGCGCATTATCATTAGCAGAGCTAGAAGTACTAAAAAGCTTAGTCAACCATGTAGGTGAAGTGGTTAGCAAAGAGGCTCTGAACGCCGCGGGCTGGCCAGGAAGAGTGGTTGCGCCCTCATCATTGACCCAATGCATGAGCAGTTTACGAAAAAAGTTGACTGGGCAAACCGACGTTGAGTTAAAAAACATCCCCCGTTACGGCTATAGCTTATGTATTATTGAGCATGCCGAAGCCGTCACTTCTACCGATACCGATAATGTCAGTACTTTCGTTAAGCTGGCATCTGGCAAGGTCAACGCGCCGAACTCAAACCTAATAAACCCAAGAACCGCTAAAGTGGCCGGTTGGCAGGGTGTATTAACCCCCAGACTCTATCGGCTTATTGGCATCGCTGTTGTCGTCACTTTTGTGGCTGGGCTGCACTTTACGGGAGGGCTTAAAACTATCGTTAACCAGCTTTCTTTACTCACCGAGCCGGATGTGGCGTCAATCACTCAAAAGCACTTTTCATTGGCACAAACCCCTTCGTTACTCAATACGGTTCAGTTAGAGAATCAACTTAAAGAGGCTATTACTGCTGAAAAACTGGTTGAAAATTGGTTTAATTATGACAACATCTTCAAAAATGCGATCGATAAACAACTGTTCTCTTTTGATAATGGCCGCTATGAATCAGTCGCTTTATGTAACCAATTCAGTGAAGTTTGTAATGATAAACAACCGCTTAACCTGGTTCGTTCGGTCAATGCGCCGACTACCCCATTAGATATTCAATGGTTAGCGGATACCAAGCTCAGAATGGAGCAGGTAACCTATAATAATATTTTATTAGATGAATTCGAGCCTGCTGATAAAGATTTGGTCGAGGATGTATTTCGGGCCGACGTGTACTATTACTCAGAGAGTAAAAATGTGGTGCGTGCAGATGTCAGATTGTCATTGATTTTTGATTCAGCGAATCGAGGCAAGCTGGTTGCCGCGGCCTGTATTACCGATGATATGCTTAAAGATATCTCCATTCGCTATCAGTTTAGCGGCGACTTTAAGCTGACTCAACGTCAGGTCGATGGTAAAGCTGTTAGCACTTTCTTAGTCGATGTAAAAGAGCGCTCCTTTACGAGTCCACAACAGATATCAAAAGAGTCTGCGACCATCTACCGAGAGATCCGTAAGAACGTTCTGCAAAATGAGCAAATGGTCATCAGGCAGTTTTATCAAGATGATGACAGTGGCGTTTGGATGCTACCACTATGGGGCGAGACTATGGTGTGGGCTCATAGAGAGCAAGTGTCACTCTAAGGTACTTATGACGAAAGGCTACCGCTGCTGAGTCACAAATAGAGATGCATAAGCAGCAGATGCAAAAAACGCACTCAATTGAGTGCGTTTTTTATGTCAGCGTTAAGCCTAATCGAATAAAGATTAGTGGCGAAACATCGCAGAAATTGACTCTTCGTTACTAACACGACGGATCGCTTCGGCTAATACTGCAGACATGGTCAGCTGAGTCACTTTAGCCACTTTCATCATTTCAGGGCTTAATGGCACAGTGTCTGTGACGATAACTTCATCGATAACAGAATTAGTAATATTTTCAGCCGCATTACCTGAGAATACAGGGTGAGTAGCATAAGCGAACACGCGGTTAGCGCCATGTTCTTTTAATGCTTCTGCAGCCTTACATAAGGTGCCGCCAGTGTCGATCATGTCATCAACAATAATGCAATCACGGCCTTGAACATCACCAATGATGTGCATTACTTGAGCCACGTTTGCCTGTGGGCGACGCTTATCGATAATTGCAAGATCAGTATCATCTAATAGCTTAGCGACTGCTCGAGCGCGAACAACACCGCCAATATCAGGAGATACAACAACAGGGTTTTCAAATTTCCTGGCGAGCATGTCTTCAAGTAACACAGGGCTACCGAATACGTTATCAACAGGGACATCAAAGAAACCTTGAATTTGCTCAGCGTGTAAGTCACAAGTCAATACGCGGTCAACACCCACGCTTGACAAGAAATCTGCAACCACTTTCGCTGTAATAGGCACACGTGCACTGCGCACACGGCGGTCTTGACGAGCATATCCGAAGTAAGGAATAACGGCAGTAATACGACCCGCTGATGCACGACGTAATGCGTCAACCATGACAATAAGCTCCATGAGATTATCGTTCGTGGGTGCGCAAGTAGATTGGATAATGAACACATCCGCACCACGTACATTCTCGTTTATTTGAACACTGATTTCACCGTCGCTGAAACGGCCTACAACGGCGTCGCCAAGTTTGCAAAATAAACGGTCGGCAATCTTAGCGGCTAGATTTGGGGTAGCGTTACCAGCAAAGAGCTTGATGTCGGGCACTTTATGAACCTCAGGTGTTTGCTTTACAATTAAAGGCTAGATCAATTTTATGTGTTGTCACTCAAAACTGACCCAGAAGATATTATGTTTTCAGAGTTGCTCAAGCCGTATTTGTAATGGCGACTTATTCATCCCTTTTGCGACAAACCCTCGCATATCAGCCGGTAATTCGGCTAAAGCGTCAAGGGCTTGTTGCGAATGTGTAAATTCCCCGAACACGCATGCGCCTGTTCCGGTCATTCTCGACGGCGCATATTCTACCAGCCAGCTTAAGGCATTGGCAACTTGAGGGTGCCTAGTTGTGACCAATTTCTGACAGTCATTGGTCCATTTTTGAGTCATTAAGGTGTTTATATCAACTTTCGGGGTGTTGCGGGGCAAATCAGGATCTTGGAAGATATCCTTGGTTGACACATGCACATCCGGCACAATGACTAAGTACCACGACTCTGTTGGTTCTACTGTGATCAACTTTTCTCCTACGCCCTCGGCAAACGCGGAGAAACCATTAATAAAAACAGGGACATCCGCACCAAGCGTTAAGCCTATTTTAGCCAGTTTACTGGGTGATAAATTGGTTTTCCATAAGGCATTTAGGGCCACTAATGTGGTTGCAGCATCAGATGAACCGCCCCCTAGACCGCCACCCATAGGTAATAATTTGTCTAACCAGATATGTGCGCCGCCTTCATATTGGGCGTATCTCTGGAGTGATTTTGCGGCTTTAAGAATTAAGTTATCGCTGTCAGCAACAGAATCGCTAATATTTGAATGTAGAACCAAATCAGGTGTGTCGGTAATATTAAAATCAAGATAGTCACAATGGTCAATAAATTGAAACAGAGTTTGTAATTCGTGATAGCCATCGGCTCGCTGGCCAGTAACATGTAAAAATAAATTCAGTTTTGCGGGAGCAGGCCAACTTATTGATGCTGATTTGTGTGAGCTCGTGGATGTCATGTTCGTTTCACTACCTTGTTTAATAACCTGCGTAACATTAAGGATTAAACGCTTATTTTGTTCTGGCTGCTACCGCTGTCCATTGATTACTTTGAATCTTAATTTGTACATTTTCACGTTCAATTTTTAACAGCTTAGGCACTAATGCGCCACTTTGATGGTGCCAACTGAGAAAACTGACCGACCAATTTGCTTGGGGATCATGACTGATTAATTGTTTAATTGTGCCATCAGGATTATAGCTGACAATGTTATCATTATTGCCAATTTGGCCGGTGATCCATAACGGAAGGCTTTCTAGGGGGATTGACCATCCGCTAATCGCTTTCAGTAAATCTTGCGCATTACTGTCACGATATATTTTGCCGTCAACTTCAAGTGTCGCCATCCCCTGATCCGTCTTAAGGGATAATACCGTTGTGCCTAATACAGTTGTTAACCGTAAATCATTGGCTGCCGGTTGATGTAACCAGTATATATTGGTACTGAATTTGTCTTCAGATGTCTTAACGGCAATTTTACCTTGAAGTTCCCATGCTTTAGCTTGAGCTGCGTTTTTCACCGTTATCGGGATAAAATCGTCAGATGGGGTGACACTACAACCGGCTAATAAAAGCACCGCGGTAATGAAAGCTATATGAAATAAAGAGGCAGATAAACGCAATGGATTGCCTAACAGTGGTTTAAGATTATCTTATGATACTGGGCTTAAGCCATTATGTAAAAATGCTTTTTACAAAATTAATGTGATATTAATGTACTGGTTTACATAATACTTATGTGAATAATAAATAAAAATTTAGACATTTATTCGGTTTTGTTAACCCAATTGTGTTTTTAGTTGGTTCAATTCAGTAGAATAGACTAATTAACGTCACCGAAAAGAACTTGATACTGTCAAATGAGCCTAGTAATAATCGGGATAAACCATAAAACCGCCACGGTAGATTTGCGTGAAAAAGTCGCTTTCTCTCCAGACCGCATTCATGACGCCATGAAAAGCTTGGCCAGTCGCACCCGCACGGGTGAGGCCGTTATTGTGTCTACCTGTAACCGAACTGAGCTGTATTGCAATAATGCCAATAAGGAAGACATTATTGAATGGTTAGAGGATTACCATAATTTAGACCATAGTGATTTAATGCCGTGTATCTACGCCTATGAAGAACAAGTTGCCGTCAAGCATTTAATGCGAGTGGCATCGGGTTTAGATTCTCTGGTGTTAGGTGAACCGCAAATTTTGGGACAGGTCAAACAAGCGTTTGTGAAAGCTAAAGAAGCTGGCACCATAGCGTTAACGATTGACCGTTTGTTTCAAAATACCTTTTCTGTTGCTAAAAAAGTGCGCACTGAAACTGAAATCGGTGCCGCAGCCGTCTCTGTTGCTTTTGCGGCAGTCAGCATGGCGAAACATATTTTCTCATCATTGAGCACCACTAAGGTGTTACTCATTGGTGCAGGAGAAACCATTGAGTTAGTTGCCAAGCACCTTAAAGATAACGGTGTCGCTTCTATGGTGGTGGCGAATCGCACTCTCCAACGTGCCCAAGCCATGTGTGAAGAGTTTAATGCAACAGCAATAACCTTAGAACAAATTCCAGACTTTCTCGCTAAAGCCGATATCGTGATATCCTCTACCGCCAGTCCTTTGCCTATTTTAGGTAAAGGCATGGTCGAAAAAGCGCTAAAACAGCGTCGTCATCAACCTATGTTGTTGGTGGATATTGCAGTTCCAAGAGATATTGAAGCCGAAGTCGGTGAGTTAGACGACGCATTCCTTTATACTGTAGACGATCTGCATAGCATAATTGAACAGAACATGGCTTCACGTAAAGAAGCCGCCGAGCAAGCAGAATTAATTACTGAAGATCAATCACACTTGTTCATGGAGTGGATTAAGTCTTTAGAGTCAGTCAACAGTATTCGCGAATATCGCAGCCAGAGCTTGGCGATTAAAGATGAATTAGTTGAGCGTGCCCTGAATAAATTGTCTCAAGGCAGTGATAGTGAACAAGTGATATTAGAGTTAGCTAATAGGCTAACTAATCGTTTGATACACTCACCTACACAAGCGCTCACATCAGCAAGCCGTCAAGGTGATTTGAATACGTTAGGCCAATTAAGAACTGCGCTTGGTTTAGATAAAAACTAAGGTTAGCGAGCTAAATGAAAGAATCCGTTATCCGCAAGCTTGAAGGCTTGCTAGAGCGTAATGAAGAAGTATTGGCGTTACTCAGTGATGCTAGCGTGATAGCCGATCAAGACCGCTTTCGTGCATTATCCAAAGAATATGCTCAACTTGAAGATGTGGTAAAAGAGTTTACTGCATTCCAACAAGCCCAAAAAGATTTCGACTACGCCAAAGAGATGCTTGAAGAAGACGATCCTGAAATGCGCGAAATGGGCCAAGATGAGTATAAACAAACAAAGCAAGCGTTAGAGTTGCTCGAAGATAAGCTACAAGTTTTATTATTACCCACTGATCCTAACGATGATACTAATGCGTTTCTTGAAATTCGAGCGGGTGCAGGTGGTGATGAAGCGGCTATTTTTTCCGGTGATTTGTACCGCATGTATTCACGTTACTGTGAAGCCAACCGCTGGCAAATGGAAATCATGAGCGTTAATGAAGGTGAACATGGCGGCTTCAAAGAAATTATTGTTAAAGTCAGTGGTGACGGTGCTTACGGTAAGCTAAAGTTTGAGTCAGGTGGACACCGTGTTCAACGTGTGCCAGAAACCGAATCTCAAGGTCGTGTGCATACCTCTGCTTGTACTGTAGTGGTATTGCATGAAGTGCCCGAAGCCGAAGCTGTGTTGATTAATGCTGCTGATTTAAAAGTCGATACATTCCGCGCGTCTGGTGCGGGTGGTCAGCATGTTAACAAAACCGATTCTGCTATTCGTATTACTCATATTCCATCTGGCATTATTGTTGAGTGTCAGGATCAACGTTCACAGCATAAAAACCGTGCCCAAGCGATGAGTGTATTGGCCGCGCGTATTCAAGCTGTTGAAGATGAAAAAAGACGCAGCGCTGAAGAAACAACACGTCGTAGTTTAGTGGCCAGTGGTGATCGTTCTCAACGTATTAGAACGTATAATTACCCACAGGGTCGCGTAAGTGACCATCGAATCAACTTAACGCTATATCGCTTGAATGAAGTTATGGAAGGCGATTTAGATGTCTTGCTAGAGCCTATTATGCAAGAACATCAAGCAGATATGCTTGCAGCGTTAGCTGACGATTAAGGAGTGCTCTTGACTCAGTCTTCGTATTCAACGATTGCAGAAGTTCTACAATGGGCTTATTCACAATTAGCCGCAACCTCTGAATCTGCCCATATAGATGCAGAGGCACTGCTATTGCATTGTTTGAATAAAAAACGTAGTTTTTTATATACTTGGCCTGAGCGGCAGCTTACTAGTGATCAATTTAAAGCCTATAGCCAGATGATTGATAAGCGTCAAAAAGGGACGCCGGTTGCGCATATCATTGGTGAGCGCGAGTTTTGGTCATTACCCTTTATTGTTGATGACTCGACCCTTATTCCAAGACCTGATACCGAGATTTTAGTTGAAACAGCACTGAACTTAACAGTGCGTCACAATGCTAAAGTATTGGATTTAGGCACAGGAACAGGGGCTATAGCATTGTCTTTAGCATCGGAGCGACCTAAATGGCGCATTACTGCTATTGATAATGTTCTTGAGGCTGTCGAGCTTGCCAAAGCTAATCGCGGCAATCTTAATTTACTCGATGTGGAAATTATCCAGTCAGACTGGTTTTCTGCGGTTGAGCAGCGTGATTTTGATTTGATTGTGTCTAACCCGCCTTATATCGATGAAGCCGATGAGCATCTTCATTTAGGGGATGTTCGCTTTGAACCGCAAAGTGCGCTAACCGCAGGAAATGAAGGTTATGCTGATCTGTTTTACATTGCCGCTCAAGCGCGTGAACATTTACTTCCCGGGGGTTATTTATTGCTTGAACATGGTTATGAGCAAGCAATCAAAGTGCGTGAAAAGCTCATCGAACTAGGCTATAAAAATGTTGCTACGGTGCGTGACTTTGGCAGTAATGATCGCTGCACGCTAGGGCTATGGGGTGATTAATATTCCAGCAATTAATAGGCGTTTCCCCCTCTAAAGATATAAACAACAAATAAATAACAACAATAGTGATATTGGTACACGGCTGATTGATAGCGTACACTAGCCGCCTTTTACTTTTACCTTCTCAATGAGACTTCATCAATGGAAACATTTTACAGTTTATATCCAGCGGTAAAGCATACTCACATGCTGTTAGTTGCCACAAGTGTGACCTTTTTTATTGTGCGTTTTGTTTTACATTTACGTCAGTCTCCTATTATGGAAAAAAAGTTTGTGAAAGTGGCGCCACATGTTGTTGATACTTTTTTACTACTGTCAGGCTTTACCCTTTGCTTTATGATCAAACAGTATCCTTTTGTCGATCCATGGATGACCGAAAAAATAATCTGTGTGGTGGCATACATTGCTTTAGGTGTCATGGCACTAAAATCTAACCGTAATAAGCTGTTTAAGTTTTTTGCTTTTATCGGCGCAATTGGTTGGGTAGTGTTAGCGGCCAAACTGGCTTATTTTAAACAAGTCGTCTTAATGGGTTAATTGGTTTTAATGGCAAAATATCTTCTTAATGATGCAGTTTCGATCCCCGAAACTGCATTTGAACTATCTGAACACCTTGGCTTTTCAACATCCAAATCTGCTATGTGGGCGTGGTATGAAATGGCCGGTTCAGTATTGAGTCACTATGTTGTTGACCAGCAAGCACGGCTTGATGGTCTGTTTAATTGGTTTTACAATGATCTCGGTTTTTGTGTTCGAGACGACTATTTTAGTGTCGAGGCAGCAGATTTAAGTTATTGCGTGTTAAAGCGTCAAGGTAACAGCACCACGCTATCAACATTGTTAATTTTATTGGCCAAGCAACTCGACATAACACTCGAGGCGGTTTTATTACCCGGTAATACGGTACTAAAAAGCCAGATAAATGATGTTGTTAGATACCATGACCCACTTACAGGTAAAGAGCTTAGCCGTCATCAGATGCACGCATTAGTGCGTGGTGAGCTGGGTAATGCAGCTAAATTAAAGCCCAGCCATCTAAAAACAGCTACACTAAAACGGCTAATTAGTCGCATGTTACATGAGCTAAAAGCGGGTTGTATTGTCAGTCATAAATATGAACAGGCAATGGAATGCTGTAATTTATTATTACAATGGCACCCTGACGATGTGCACCTTAATCGCGAGCGAGCTTTTATTGCCCAGCAATTAGGTTGTATTAAAGTGGCCATGTCTGATTTACAGCACTTCATTGATTTGAGTCCGCATGATCCGGTGATTGAACTGGTTAAGATTCAATTAAAGGAACTTAGTCAACATACGCAGGTTTATCATTAATCATTTGATAGTACTTGCTGCTTAGGCTGCTTTGGGTTAACTCAAAGCAGTTTTTATTCGCAGTGATGGTGTAGCTCGTTTATGCAGCGCTTACCTGTGAAACCATGCGAATTGAATCACAATTGATTTCGCAATAATAATAACAATAACAACTAAAAATATAATGTATTTGTAAGGGAGAACACTGCATGACAACGTCAGCAATGGTGAGCAATGATGCCACCGCACTGGGTATACTCGCCGTTATTCTAGGTTTTGTTTTTTACACTAGTTCATCAACTCATCCTTTTTGGCAAAAATTCTATAAATACATACCTGCATTACTACTGTGCTATTTCTTACCCTCATTATTAAACACATTTGGCGTGATTGATGGCCATACATCACAACTGTATTTTGTTGCGTCACGCTATTTATTGCCAGCCTGTTTGGTTTTATTGATTTTAAGTGTCGATTTAAAAGCCATTCTGAGTTTAGGTCCTAAAGCGGTTATTATGTTTTTAACCGGTACTCTAGGGATTGTCATTGGTGGACCGATTGCATTATTGAGTGTGTCAATGATCGACCCATCACTGCTGGGTGGTAATGGTCCGGATGCCGTTTGGCGCGGCATGACGACCTTAGCGGGTAGCTGGATTGGTGGTGGTGCAAACCAAGCCGCGATGAAAGAGATTTATTCGGTCGGTGGTGAGATATTCTCGGTAATGGTGACGGTAGATGTCATCGTGGCCAATATCTGGATGGCTGTATTGCTATTTATGGCATCGAAAGCCAAAGAAATTGATGCCAGAACTGGCGCCGATACTAGCGCAATTGAAGCACTGAAACAGAAAGTCGAAAAGTACCACGCAGAAAACGCACGTATTCCTTCACTTCGCGACATTATGTTGATTGTGGCCGTTGGGTTTGGGGTGACGGGCTTCGCCCATTTTGCGGCCGATTTCTTGGGGCCGTTCTTCGAAGCCAACTATCCATGGACCGAAGATTACAGTTTAACCTCTAAATTCTTCTGGTTAGTGGTGATAGTGACCACCGTTGGTTTAGGTCTTTCATTTAGCCCGGTTCGTCATTTAGAAGCCTCTGGTGCCTCTAAAATTGCCTCGGCATTTTTATACATTTTAGTCGCGACCATTGGTTTACATATGGACGTGTCTAAAATAATGGATACACCGATTTATTTCCTAGTCGGCATAGTGTGGATGTTAGTTCACGCAGGATTAATGTTATTGGTGGCTAAGCTTATTAAAGCGCCATTGTTTTATATGGCCGTGGGCAGTCAGGCAAACGTTGGTGGAGCCGCATCAGCCCCTGTGGTGGCGGCAGCATTCCACCCTGCATTAGCACCTGTTGGGGTGCTGTTGGCAGTATTCGGATATGCATTAGGTACTTACATGGCTTGGCTATGTGGTCAGTTATTACAAATTGTCGCAGCGTAATGCGCTAAGAGGATCAAATGGATCAAAAAATTATTCAGTTATCTCATAACGTTCAAGTCGCTAACGATAAGCCGTTCGTTTTATTTGGTGGTATGAACGTACTTGAGTCGCGCGACTTAGCCATGTCGATAGCGGAGCATTATGTCGAAGTGACTCAAAAACTAGGCATTCCCTATGTGTTTAAGGCGTCTTTTGATAAAGCCAATCGTTCATCGGTTAACTCATACCGTGGTCCAGGAATGGAAGAAGGCTTACGTATTTTTGAAGAAATAAAATCAACGTTTAACGTGCCAATTATCACCGATGTACACGAAATCCATCAGTGTGCACCTGTGGCTGAAGTGGTTGATATTATTCAGTTACCTGCATTCTTAGCCCGTCAAACCGATCTTGTGGTGGCGATGGCCAAAACCGGCGCTGTGATTAATGTGAAAAAACCGCAGTTTTTAGCGCCACATGAAATGCGTCATATCATTACTAAGTTTAACGAAGCCGGTAATGACAATATTATTTTATGTGAACGCGGCAGCAGCTTTGGTTACAATAACCTCGTTGTCGATATGCTAGGCATGGACGAAATGAAGCAAACAGGTTACCCGGTGATCTTTGATGCCACCCATGCGCTGCAACGCCCTGGTGGACGTAGCGATTCAGCGGGCGGACGCCGTGCACAAGCAACCGAGCTTGCGCGCAGTGGTATGGCATTAGGCTTAGCGGGCTTATTTATTGAAGCGCATCCAGATCCTGACAATGCAAAATGTGATGGTCCTTGCGCGTTGCCACTGCATTTATTGGAGCAATACCTCACGCAGATGAAAGCAGTTGATGACTTGGTCAAATCATTTGAGTTTATTGATACCAGCAAGTAAACCATCAATGGCATTGAATAACTGAAACACCGGCGAGTTGATTTTTAATCAATTAGACATTTAATCAGTGTCTTTTAATGGTCGTAAACAGTAATCTAATTGCCCTTGTATAAGCCCTGACTTGTTACCAAGTTTCAGGGCTTTTTTATGTAAAGAGCAACAATAAATATGTGGATCATGTTTACCTTTCTCGCCGCGTTTATGCAGGCGTGGCGCAATGCATTTCAAAGTAAACTCAGTAAAGACGTGAGTATTGCTGGGGTCACATTAGCGCGGTTTATTTGGGCGGGCCCAATTGCCGCTGGTTACCTTTTTGCTTTACATCAATATCAACCCACAGCAATGCCAGAATTTAGTGGCAGCTTTTGGGGCTTTGTTATTGGTGCATCAACCATGCAAATACTGGCAACAGGGCTAATGGTTAAGCTATTTAAAATGCAAAACTTCGCCATAGGTGCCGGTCTTGCCAAAAGTGAAGCCTTAGTAGCCGCAATACTGGGTGTATTGTTTTTTGGTACTCAACTTTCGGCGTTGGGTTGGATGGGGGTCATTGTTGGTGGTCTTGCGGTGATGTTGCTTAGCAGCAAACAAGGCTTTAAACATTTGTCGCTTAAAACGGTGTTGTTAGGCCTTGCGTGTGGCAGCGCTTTTGCGCTGACATCATTATGGGTAAGAGAAGCCAGCTTAACCTTACAAGGCCCGTTTACGCATCGCGCTGCGTGGGTATTGTTGTGGGTGATAGGTTTACAAACCATAGTGCTAATAGGTTATTTACTGGCTAAAGATAAATCGACCTTAACCGCGTTGTGGCAACGACCCACATTAACCTTATCCATTAGTGTCACCAGTTGTATTGGTTCTATCGGCTGGTTTAGCGCCATGTCATTACAGGCGGTACCTTATGTCAAAACATTAGGCCAAGTTGAGGTGTTTTTTACTCTGATTATTGCGACATTTTGGCTTAAAGAGAAGGTTAAAATTAATGCTGTGGCTGGGTTATTGTTAATCGCCATTGCCGCGATTTTAGTGATGTGGAGCTAATTACCTCGAGTCGAGATTCGTTATCAAATTGCATTCAAGATTGACTGAGTTGTAAAACCTTGTCGACTAAAGATTGGTTGATGGGTACGTTAAGGTGATCCAACTTAGCTTGCTGGCAAATATAGCCATTAATCTCATTAATTTCAGTTGCCCTATTGTGGGCAATATCCTGATACATCGATGAAAAGTTTGCTGCTGTTAAATCGATTACCTGATAAACCCGTGCGCTGATGGCAGCCTTATCTAACGTGATGCCATCATATTTAGCCACTTGTACTAGCTCATCGATAATGGCGCGGATCTGTGGTTGATATTCTGCTCTGGCTAATTGGCCATTGGCACAATGGTTGAGTGCCGTGAGAGGGTTTATCACCGCATTAATCGCCAGCTTTTGCCATAACACAGGTAACACAGGCTGATGCCATTCAATAGGTTGATTGTCACAGTGTAGATTAGTTAAGCGCGCCTTTAGCTTGGCCGATATAAGCGCTCCACAATAATGCCCGAGTTGTGTCACGCCAAAACCGCTGTGTTTCACCTGCCACTGGCTTAGTTTTAACGCCGCTTGGGATGTCGTGCCTAAGCTTAATCCTTGGCCTTGGTGTTTTGCCAACGCAGCAGCGACAGGCAAGTGCGGGCCTAAACCATTATGCAGTAATACAATATGGCATTGAGGTGACAGTTTCACTAATAAGGGGATAAGCGCTTGCTCTACTTGATAGGCTTTAACACACACGAACAGTAATTCAATTCGTACTAAGCAGTCATCATTAGTTCCCAATATTGTCGCTAATGATTCATGAGTGTGCTGCGTGTGGTCAATAAAACTTAGCGGCTGTTGACGAGTCAACTTATCTCTACCAATAAACACCACATCGTTTGCTTGAACTGCTTGAGTATTAACACTCAGTTTGTGATACACCAGCTGTCCAATCGCACCCGCACCCAATACGGCAATATGCGCAGTATTGTCAGGTGTGGATGACGGTGGCAACTTTGATGTTATTCCCATGGTCTATGCACGATTCGCTTTTAATTTACGGTATTGAGTTATTGAAAAATGCAGTAAGTAAAACAGTGCAATACCGACAAAATCGGCAATTACATCGGCAGCGGATGCACTGCGGTAAGGTAAGCGAGATTGGATCAGTTCAATTAACACAGCATAGGTAGCCAAAGAGGTACACAAAATATACCAACGGGGTTTGAAAGCGTAATGCGCAAGATATGCAAGGGCAAAAAAGCTGCCTAAATGGCCTACTTTATCCATATTAGCAAAAGCCTGCGGGTAATTTGGTTTTGAAAAAACAAGATAGCTAGTCACAATGACAGCGACAACTAACGCAAGTTTAAAAATATTTTTATAAGTGATCACGAGCGTAACATCAGCCTTGTGAAACGAGAATATTGCTAATAATAAGAAACCTGTTTTAAATTGTCACTAATTAACCTCTTTGGAAAGTAATAATTGTGCCATCAGGGCTATGTTTACGCTTGAAAATGATAAATGCTAAACCGTTAAACTCAATCACAATGGGTGTTTAAGCCAGATTATCAATGAAAATAGCTTGTTAATGATTTTTTGTTAATTAATCTGGGTTAGTGCTCAATAACTTCGCTAATGGATCTCAGGTTGTACTCTACTATCCTGATAATGACTCCTAGTGTAAAATAGTCGTATATACATTTGTGATGAACCAAAGAGGAAAGCAACATGCCATCTATGGATATTGTGTCGGAAGTTGACGAAGAAGAATTACGTAATGCGGTAGAAAACTCACGCCGTGAAGTGTCTGGTCGATTTGATTTACGGGGCAAAGAAATTGAAATTGAGTTGAAAGACAATGTCGTTACCTTAAAATCAGAAGACGATTTCATTTGTAAGCAGCTAGTCGATATTCTGCGCATTCAGCTCAGTAAACGTAACGTTGATCCATCTTCAATGGAAGTTGACGACAAAGCGGTTCACAGCGGCAAAACCTTCAGTTTAAAAGTGAGCTTTAAACAAGGTATCGAATCACTGATTGCCAAAAAACTAGTCAAAGCCATCAAAGACAGCAAGCTTAAAGTACAAGCTGCCATCCAAGGCGACTCAGTACGGATCACTGGCAAAAAGCGCGATGACCTGCAAGCCGTCATGCGCTTAGCCAAAGAAGCAGAACTCGGCCAACCCTTTCAGTTCGATAACTTCAGAGACTAATCCTGAAGTGATTAATGCTGCACTGACAAGTACTATAGAGATAACAAAGCCGATACGGGAAACCCTGTCGGCTTTTTTGTTGAATTGATTGAATCAATTTCATTAAGTTTATTTAGGATATGGCCTGCGGCCACTAACGTCGTGGCGTGTCGCCCATACCAGACCAAGAGGACATTAACGGCTATTCCCTCCTTAATTTTTATAGCAGAATTGGCCCAGCTGCCCCGCAATATTCCCCCTATTGACTTAAACAACAGATGCGAAAAGGTCGTGGTGCTTCGCCCACACCTGTGCCAAGGGGTAAAGTTGTTAAATCCCTTGGCAATCCCTCTGCGCCCCAGACGAAATTGTGATCCTTGCCATTATTCGAAATAGCCTAACGGTTCCAATGAGGAATCGATGTTATCTGCTCGTTAGGGAGTTCATCACTATCTCTTTGGACAATTTTCACTGCAGATTAAGGGGGGCCGGCAATTAAGCGAGTCGATACTCTACTGTTTAGTAAAATAAAATGTGAAAATCTAATGATATTCGCCTATACCTATTGAGTGCATAATTTTAATACACTTAAGATTTATATGGAGATAGGTATGTTGTCACTTAATAGAATAGTCGCGCTTATTTTTTTCTGCCTAGTATTAACGGCCTGTGGTGGGGATGATGGAGACGAGCCCATTTGCCCGTCAAATGTTCCTTGTGAACTATTAAATAATGGAACGGATTCCACTTCAGGTGAAGCCGTTACCTATGAGGTAGCTTTAAGTATCACTGATGCAGAAGGGAACAAGATCTCATCTATTTCTTCTATTCAACCTGGAAAATTAGTCGCGACAATAAGCGGCACGGCTGAGCCTGTTATTGTGACATTTAGTAGCACCTTAGGAGACCTACCAATAACGACAGCGGTAACCGATGCCGATGGGAATGCGACAGTTGTCATCTATTCGGGTACGTCACTTGGCGCTGGGACAATAACTGCGGCTTTGGTTACGGGCGAACAAGATACGGCTATTTTTGTGGTTGGTGCGACCAACTTGGAGATGGGTAGTGGTGACCCATTACAATCAGGTATAGCTGAAGTCAGTACAGACTCGTTGTCTGCTGGTGGTACAGCGAGTGTGTCAGTGACAATTGTCGATGAACAGGGGATGCCTTTTAAGGAGGCTGTCGATGTTGTGTTTAGTTCTAGTTGTTCCCAACTATCTACACCGCGGGCAGAGTTGAGCTCTCCAGTCATACTGGTAAATGGCGTTGCGACAAGTACCTATCTCGCTAAGGGTTGTGTTGGAGATGATGTTATTAATATCAGTGCGAACGCAGGAGGGGTAAATCTATTTGCAACCGGAGGCATCAATGTTCTGCCTGCAAAAGAGGGTAGTGTGATATTCGTTTCTGCTACTCCGAGCAATATTGGGATTTTGGGTTCTGGAGGGAATGAATCATCGACGGTTATATTTAAGGTGTTAGATACGAATGGCAATCCAGTTAGCAATGCTGCAGTAAGTTTCTCCTTGAATACTGATGTTGGCGGAATACAACTGCAGCCCGCAATGGCATCAACTAATGGTTCCGGTATGGTTCAAACTGTTGTGACATCCGGAACCGTAGCGACTCCGGTCAGAGTCACCGCCGTTGTTGATGGCACAGACCCATTAATAACAAGTCAGTCAAGTACATTGGTTGTTTCTACAGGAATACCGGATCAAGACAGTTTCTCTCTTTCAGCTGAAATATTAAATCCTGAGGGCTGGGACTATGATGGAGAAAAGGTGACGCTTGTAGCGAGGTTAGCCGATGCTTTTAATAATCCTGCCCCTGATGGCACGGCAGTTTCGTTTACCGCTGAGGGAGGTAAAGTCGGTGCCTTTTGTGTAACGACGAATGGAGAGTGTAGTGTAGATTGGTTCAGTCAGAACCCCCGCCCGCTGAATGGTCGTGCAACTATTTCGGCAACAGCTATTGGAGAGGAATCGTTCCCTGATTCAAATGGTAATGGCCGTTTTGACGCTGATGAATTTATGTTATTCAGTGGCAATGGCGTCGATGGTAAAGCATATGATATGGACGAAGCCTTTAACGACTACAATGAGAATCAGGTATACGATAAGGATGCCTTGGAGGAGTTAATTGATTTTGATAATGATGGTGCATTTACCCAGCGAGATAGTTTATATAACGGTGTGTTATGTAGCGACCCTGTACACAGTGGGTGTGCCGATGGAGTTTCTAATTCTAAGTCAATCAATGTTCGTAGTAACCTAGTGCTTGTCATGTCGGGAAGCACCGCATATGGGTCAAATCTGCTTGTGACTGATAGTAGCGCTGATAATAGTGATGGTACGTTGGATCTCTATAATACAGAGTCAGGCCAGGTTTCGCTGAATATAATGGATATCAATGGGCAACAAATGCCTGCAGGTACTAAAATAAATATTACTGCGACAGCAGGAGTCGTTGTGAGTAAGAATAGTTACATTTGGCCTTCGTCTAACCGTATCGGTGGCCTTAGCTTTGGCATAATAGTTAAAGGCGAAGAGGAACCTAACTCTGGGGCTTTGTTGATTGAAGTGCTGACGCCAAACGGAGTCGATACCTTGGTGGCAACGGTACCAATCACGATTCACTAGATATGTGCAATTGGTCATAATAAAGGGCGCATTAGCGCCCTTTATTATGCAATAGATCCACCACCTGTGGCATTCATAAACCGCAGGATCTGGGTTTGACCATTGGGATCAAAGTGATGATCTTTTGGCTTATGCTGTATGTCGTCTAGAATAGCGGTTTTGAGTTTTTCGATATCATCAGCAAACTCTCGCAAAATAGCTTTTAAATCGACAGAATGCTCATTGCCTAGGCAGAGTAATAAACGGCCTTCAACGGTCACGCGTACCCGATTACATTAGTGGCAAAAATTATTGCTGTGCGGTGAAATAAAGCCACCGTGAATATCGCTACCCGGCCGGCGTGGGGTAATAGCTAGCTGGGCCGCCAAAGAGTCAACATGGCCATATATGGACGCTCCCGGTGAGTCAAGACAATACTCTGCTCACCCAAGGATTTTGACCTTAGTTTTCTTGTTAACCGCTCACTCTTGTTATTGCTTTTGAGGCGACTCATTTACCGCTAGAAGCGGTTGTACTGCCCTGATGTTTATAAAAGATTCGGGCTAACAGTCTAGCTGCGCCCCTAATGAAATCCGTACCACTGCGCCTGTATATGTGAAACACCCATGCGGATTAGGATTACCCTAACCTTGGCCTACTCGGGCTAGCACTGATTGGACTGAGCCATTTTTTCATCGTTAACAACAACCTTGGTGAGTTTTTAATGTGCTATTTCAACGACGGCCACAATGGTTATTGGTGCTGATGAAATTAGTCAAAGTATGCCATTTATTGTATCTATGGATGTTCTTAGTTTTTTTGTCGTTATTTGTGTATATTGACTTGGCTTATAAGCAAGTATCTAAACCCTATCAACACGCAGTTTGGTTGCTTTTATTTATTGGTTTATTATCCATACAAGTCACTCAAAATGACAAATAACCGTTGGCTATTTGCTCCTTCGTCGCTTATTTTTGCCAACCATTATTTACCTCTTAATGGGGCGTTGAACTAAGCTGCTGCGCGGAGCCAAATGAGGACTCAATCGAGTATATTATCCGCATTGGATCAGCTAGACTAAAAAAAGATGTGATGGATCACCACAATGACAAGGGAATTTCAATGAAACACGTACAAATCAAGCCACATAATCAGTTTGAAACAGCTCTACAGCCCAGGGCCAGCATCAAAAAAGCAAATTCCTATAGCATATTACGTTAAGTAAAGACGTTACCAATTAATCTGGACTAGGCATCGGCTAAATCCAACAAGCGATTTATGCGTCGCAAACAGCGCAACCCATAAATACTAAAATGTTAGTTTAAAAGGAATTACATCATGTTTTGGCAGATATCTTTCTGGATATTAGTGGCATTAATAGTCTTACCGTTACCGTTTAAAATTTATGAATATGCTACAGGTAAGGATAAAAGCTCAATTGGTGTAAAAATAGAAGAAATGTCTAATGCACTTTTTATGGCTGTAGGACTAATTGCTTTCTATGGTTACTTAAATGATCAGGTTTATCTTTTTCCAAGTTTCTGGATTACATGGTTAGTAATCTCCGTGATATGGTCTGTCAGCGCAATGTTTTGGTCACCTAAACTAACCTATGCAACTGAAGTTATGGGTAAGACTAAAATGCGTATATTTGCAGGTATTGGTTTGGTTTTATATTCACCATTATTTTTGGCCGTATACTTTTACGCAATTTAAACATAGCACATATGAGCCAACTTTTTGCAAAGAACAAAGACACAAAAATGTATCCAATTTACTCTGCTTCTTATGCGAGCGTTATACGAATAGCGAACATAATGAGCAATGCGTAACCTGAAGGTGAATATGATTGATATAACATTAGTTTCACAACTTAAATGCCCTGAGTGTGGATTTGAAAAAGAAGAGGTTATGCCTACAAATGCTTGCCAGTATTTTTACGAATGTACTTCTTGTCACGAGGTTTTAAAACCACTGAAAGGTGATTGCTGTGTTTATTGTTCATTTGGTACTGTTAAGTGTCCGCCAGTTCAAGAAGGAAATGATTGTTGTAAATAATTCGTATAACACATATGAGCTTTCCGTCAGTCAATAGGCAGGCTTAACTTATTTGGCTGCTTGTGCAGTCAAACTCAAATCAATCAATAATTAAATCAATAAGTAGGGGCCGGGTAACCTTTATTCACCGCCCTTAACCTGACAGTCAAAAAAGCTTTTTTTCCAGGAATTAGCAAAAATAATGACATACCACATGCTGTGACTGACAGTGTTAGTCGATACCTGCTGGGCATACTTTCCCTAATGCAAATCGTCACTTTAAACGCGTTAACTCAAACGTGTTTCTGTGCAAAAGTGAGCCAGCTCATTAGTTTTCATCTTTTCCAGTATAGCCCTTACCTGCAGATAACTATGATGTTTAATCGAAGATAGTTAAATTACCGATGCATATGAGTCAGCGAGCATCCAAAACAGGGCGAAGTTTCACGGTGTAAAACGTTTTGAGCGAGAGGCATGGATGCCGAACTGGCCGTTTAACAAGGATGTTATTGGTTTTGGTTAAGCCCACATGGATGCTTATTTTAAAAATCAACAGCCGGCGTCTCGCTTAATCATCTGCACTAAGGTCGCTTTTTCACATCCCTGTGATCGCGACATTCGCTACTTCCTGTAGATCACCTGCTGCAGGCAGTTAGTTACAGTGAATCCATAGTGTAGATAAACTTAGCCAATGTTAATTAGGCTAAATTTATCAAACCTGTAACTCTCTTTTGGGTCGTGCAGGGTGGAACCTTGCGGCCTTAACCCAAACGAAGTTTGGAGGTATAAAAGAATGACAACAAACTGGTCATACAGTTGCTACAGTTGTGGTTTACCCACATCCGTTCACACATCAATCGAACCATCAGATGATGCTAGTTTCGCTGCAATCACTTGTTTTTGCGATCGATCAACCAACACCACTAACAACAACACCGGAAAACCAATCAAACTCGCTGCAACAAAGAAATTGATATAACCAAAAGCATCAACATACAAACCCGAAAATCCAGCGATAAACTTAGGAAACAACAACATAATCGACGACAGCAAGGCATATTGTGTTGCGCTATAACCCGTACTGGTCAAACTCGACAAGTAAGCAATAAACGCCGCAGTCGCAATACCGGCACTAAAATTATCCACCGATATCGCCAAGGTTAAAAACGGCACGTCATAGCCAATATACGCTTGCCAAGCAAACAGCAGGTTGGTGACCGCGACTAGCAAGGCGCCCAAGAACAGAATTTTCATGGTGCCATAGCGCATGATTAATACCCCACCAAAAGCGGCACCGACTAGGGTCATGATCAACCCATAGACTTTACTGATAAAAGCGATTTCTTCTTTACTAAAACCGATATCGACATAAAACACATTGGCCATAATGCCCATGACAATATCTGAGATGCGATAGCATGAAATTAACAACAAAATCAGAATGGCGCTTTTGCCATGACGTTTAAAAAAGTCAATAAAAGGCAATACGCTGGCACTGTATAGCCAAGCTAATGCTCCGGCGACTTTTGCAGGATACTTGGCAGAAAACTCCGCCCTTAATTGGCGTTCTTTATCGTCAGCGTATTTAGTATCAACTTGAGGTTCTTTACTGCATAGGGTGGTAATAATGCCAATGCCCATTAACATGGCCATAGCAAAGTACGCCGTTTGCCAAGCTTGTAGGTTATAAGCATCATTACCTGGTGATACCCAAGCCGCGATGGTTAACGCACCAGCAGTAGCAATGATCATCGCGCTGCGATAGCCCACTTGGTATGCAGCGGCTAGCGCTGCTTGCATTTTTTCTGGAGCGGATTCAATCCGAAAAGCGTCGATTACGATGTCTTGAGTGGCAGAGGCGAAGGCTAAAAGCAGTGCACATAACGCCAGACGGTCAAGATTAACCACAGGATCGCTAACCGACATGCCGAGAATGGCACCCACTAAACACAGTTGTGCAAATAGCATCCAGCCACGTCGTCGGCCTAAAAAGCGGGTGAATAAGGGGAGCGACATGCGATCAACTAATGGAGACCATGCCCATTTAAAGGCATAAGTCAGCGCTATCCAGCTAAAGTAACCAATCGCGGCTCGATCGATACCCGCTTCACGTAACCAAAAACTGAGGGTCGAAAAAACGAGCATTAAAGGTAAGCCGGCAGAAAAGCCCATCAAGAGTAATATCAATACTCGTTTATGGTAATAAACCGATAATGCTTCACGGGTACGAGACAAAAAAACCGACATAAGCCAACTGGATGAAGGAGAATGGCTATAGCTTAAGTTGCAAGGGGCTTAGGTTCAAGCCATTCGAAGAGTTTATTCTATCAGTTTGGATTAATTAACCTTAAGGTCTGATGCCAATACAGCGATGTGGCACATTACCGCCAATATTGATGTAGTCGCAACATTCATGAACCTGCTGGCGTAAATACTGATTACCTTTAATGGTCCAACCAGACCAATGATCAAAACAATACAGTAAGTGCCAAAACACTTTTTCGGTATCGCTAGGTTGCTCGGTTAATTGATTGGGATGGTTTGATATAAATTGCCATTCTTCCAACACATCCCACATATACAGTTGTATTTCTTTGTAATCTAACTGATTGTCTAAAAAAGCTTTGCCGTAATAGGCAAGCTGTGGGGCTTTGGTTTCAATAAAATCATTAGCCGTCATCATAAGTGCGTCCTTGAGTATTTGGAATGCGGTTGCGAATAATTGCGCAGCTAACTGAGTGAGTGAATAAAATAGAGTATAGACGTTAATAACGTTGTTGAAGGTGAAAATCTTAAAAAAAGTGTTATTTTGTCATTCTATAGTGCTATTAGTTGATTTATAAGCTAGTAAAAATATACAGGGTAATAAGTAATAGCATCATCATATGAGCTAAAGATAGCCTTATTATTAATGATAATGATGCTGGTATTGGTTAAAGGTGCTCGTGGGTAAAAAGCGAATACCGATGGTATGCGCGCATTACCGTCGATAGGTATAGACGAATAGCAGGAGATTAGCGAGGCAGTAAGGTGGCCTTTTTTAGCATAACAGTATTTACCGGAAAATCGGGCCAGTTTAGCGTAGTGTTATTTTCAGTCGGTACCAATGAAATAGCTTCTAATACCTCCATTCCTTGAGTCACTTCACCAAAAACAGTATAGCCCCAGCGACGTTTAGACGGGTCTAATTTGGTATTGTCAGCCAAATTGAAGTAAAACTGCCGTGTTGCTGAATGGGGGTTGTTATCTCGAGCCATTGCAATTGAACCAAGAGAATTTGATAAACCATTGCCAGATTCATTCACTACGGGATCGTGTGAAGGGCGTTCTTCTAGTTTAGTGGTTAACCCACCGCCTTGAACCACAAATTCGGCAATGACACGATGAAAAATCGTATTATCATATTCGCCTTTAACCACATAGGTTAAAAAGTTATCCACGGTAAGCGGTGCACGGGTGCGATCTAACTCAACCACAATTTTTCCCATTGAGGTGTCAAACTCAACTTGCGGATATAAGGTGTTTTTTTGAATATCAACCGCGGCATAGGTGTGTAAACTGGTTAATAGCAATAGACATGTGGCTAGCCATTTCAACATAATCTTCAGTCCTTTTATTGACATCTTTCGATGCCAATACGTGATAGCGCGAGTTGGGTTAACGTTGAATAAACTGGTGTAATTCTTCATCGTTAAGCATTTCAGTGGTAAGTTTATCAACTAGTTTGGTGATATCTAATTCAAGCGTTGCAAAATCAGGGCTTAACGGGCCTTTTAAATAACCGTTAGCATTATACGATTTAGTGAATTCTTGCTGTGAATTTTTAGCCAATACGTTGATCACTAAGCGTGTTTTTGATTCAAAACTGAACGTGGTATCAGTGACATCAGCCAACAAATAATTTAGCTGAAACTGCACTGAATTGCGTGCGGCAGGATCTATGACATAACCCGCTTTTTTTATCCCATCACGGAACAGCTTTTCCAGTTGTTGACGGATCGGCTCACTGGCGCTCACCAATCTAGGCGCTTTGCCTTCTTCATTAAAACGCACCACAAAGCTTGCTTCGCGAGTGTCGATGGTGTCTACCATCACAGGGAAATCCGCTTCAGTTTGTAACTGGATCCGACCCAGAGTGGGATTAAGACCAACATGAGTCGGTTCATGACTGGCGCAAGCTGTTAACAATAATGTAGACAGTAAAATAGTGATTAGTAACTTCATGAGACAACAATAACGAGCAATAGGTAGATAAATCATACCAGAATTTGTCTGGGTTTCCAGTATCGCTAGGGTTATGTTGTTATTAAAGATAACTCAAGTTATGTGCGTCACTATGCATACCGGTGTAACTAATAATCAATATTCCGTTTGCCCCCTTTTTACTGAGAGACACGGCATCAATGTTACTCGGTTGTTGACATTAATGACTGATCAATTCAGGTTAGTGTTATGCAACTTAAGTCAGATAAACAATGTGATGTAGGTAATGTAATGCAACATAAACAACCACAATTGGCTCCAGATAAATTGATCAATACTAATGGCCAGCCAGTATTTGGCCTATTTGATGGGATTGTTGATTCACTCAATGTTAATCAATTTGTTTATTCGACGGTAATGGACAAACCCGCATCGACATTGGCTAAGCATTTCGATTTTAAGCAGTTCCAGTTTGTTAACATTATTACCCCTCATTATATTATTGCTGTTGCGATTGCCGATATTCGCTATGTCGCCAATGGTTTTTGTTACCTTTATGACATTAACACCAACAAGCTTACTCAAACGCAATGGTTAACCCCGCTAGGGCTTGGGTGCCAGTTAAGTGATTCTCCAAAACGTGGGCGCGCCGAGATTGGCCGTAAACAAAAAGGTATTGTTATTGATATTGTCGACGGACAATGGCAAGTCGAGATTAATCTTGCAGACATACAAGCCAATTTACGTATTCAACCTGCGCCATTGAGTTTACCCATCAGCTTGTGTACTCCAACAGGTTATAACGGCTGGACCTATACTCAAAAGCATAATGGCTTAGCCGTAACGGGGCAATTAAGCATTCATCATGAACCGCAGCCTTTACAATATGCGCTGGCGGGTTATGATTTTTCGGCCGGATTTATGCGCCGTGAAACCAGTTGGCGTTGGGCTTCAATCAATGCCCAAACTGAAGATGGTGTTATTGGGTTGAATTTGGCGGCTGGGGTTAACGAAACCGGTCAGACCGAAAATGTCATGTGGGTAAATGGCGAGCGTCACTTGTTGGGCGGCGCGCAGTTCAATTTTAATCGACACTCACAACAAGATGTGTGGCATATCACCACCAATGATGGTCAAGTTGATTTGCATTTTAGGCCGTTAAATCAACGCAGCGAAAAGCTGAATTTAATCTGGTTAAAAAACAATTTTAGACAATACATTGGTTATTTTAGCGGGATGATTGGCGATAATAATGGCAAACAATATCGCTTAAAAAACCAGCTAGGCTTAACAGAAGATCATTTTGCCAAATGGTGATGACTAGATGAGTGATTTTTTAGTCTATGGTCTATGGCCTATTAAACACGGATTATTAAAAGCGGTTTACTAAAATGGGTTGTGCCGGAAGAGCGATTTGATTAGGAGTGCGAAGTAGCGAAGCGTTATTACAAACGTTGTTAAAATAATAATAAATAGAAATGGATAACATATGGACATGGATTTACTGATAGCTCACCCAGAGTGGTTATTACTGGTGTTAGCGCCGATTTTTTTTGGCTGCATTTTATTGGAGTGGTGGTTTGGTGTTCGCGCCCAGCGATTGCCGAGTAATGCTCAATATCGCCCCGCCGAAGTGTTGTGTAATTTTGTGTTGGCTGGCCTGCATCAAGTGGCGGATATTATTGCGGGCTTATTGATTGCTAAAATCTATTTGCACTTTTTTGGCTGGCGTTTATTTGATATCGAAATGACATTATTCAGTTTTGGATTACTGATTATTGCCCAAGACTTTTGTTATTACTGGTTTCATCGTGCTAGCCATCGTATTCGTTGGATGTGGGCGGCGCATGTGGTGCATCACAGCTCTGAAAATATGAATTTCACTACTGCATTTAGACAAAGCTTAATGTATCCACTGGCGGGAATGTGGCTGTTTTGGTTACCGTTAGTGGTGATTGGCTTTGATCCTAATTGGGTGGTGTTTGCGGTGTTGCTCAATCTTGGATTGCAGTTTTTTGTTCATACCCAAGCGATTAAGTCGTTAGGGCCGCTAGAGTTGATTTTTAATACGCCGTCCCATCATCGTGTTCATCATGGGCGCAACCCACAATATATCGACAAAAATTATGCTGGGGTGTTGATTATATGGGATAAGCTGTTCGGCACGTTCGAGCCTGAGATTGAAACCGTGGTATACGGTATTACTAAACCGGTAAACAGTTTTAACCCGATAGTGGTGACATTTAGCGAATGGCGCGAGATGTGGCGTGATGTCACCCAAGCGCAATTATCTCTAGGGCAGCGGTTACGAATATTATTTGCACCGCCCGCAACCCATCAACAGCCACCCTCAAGAACGAATACCACTTTAAGCTAACCTAAAGCGGCGACGCGTTTACTTTTATACTACTTTTATTGCCTTGATAGAGTAAATCAGTGGGATGAGGTGGCCTTGATGTTTTAGCTGGTAACCTTTACCTGCCACAAACTCCAAACCTTCGACGCAGTTGTAGGGACTGTAAGGATGCTCGTTAAAGGCTTCGATGCTGAGCCCCGCATTAATGAGTGCGCTAATGACTTCGCTTATCGGATGCGGCCAAGTGACTACCGTTTCAATTTGGTCGTTGTGGTTTTCGGTGTAGGTGACTTCATCTTCGATATCCGGTTGTGTCTGTGGAAAGTATCCATAACCACACAACACATCATTAAAAGGGTGGAACTCAACCAAATGAAATTCACCGCCTGGACGTAATGCGCCAGCAATGGTTTGCGCCCAGCGGGTTAAGTCTGGTAACCAAGATAACACTCCGTATGAAGTGAATACGATGTCATATTGCTTGGTATTGTTTTCACCAAATTGATAGATGTCCTGGTTAATGAATCTTGCCGATAATTGCAATTGGGCCGCTAGTTGCTTAGCCTTTGCTATCGACTCGCAGGATAGGTCTACGCCAGTGACATTGGCGCCAAGTCTTGCCCACGATAAGCTGTCTTGGCCAAAGTGACATTGCAGATGAAGCAAGGTTTTATTGTATACATCGCCGACTTGCTCAAGCTCGATTGGATTGAGTGATGACTTGCCGTTAACAAAGCCATTAAGGTCGTAAAATGTTGAGTCGAAGTGGATTCGAGTTCGCTGGTTCCATGCGTGTTTATTGATGGCTAAATAGTCCATGTTCAATGTCTTCTTATTACTTTTATAGGGTAAATGGTCCAAATGACTCAATAATATTACTTGGTTTAAAGCTAAAACACGAATGACTCAATAAGCGACAAAAGATGACTCTTTAGCTGTTATTGCATCATTAATTTTTGACGTTCAATAAATTGATGAAACTCAATTTTAGGTGCAATGGCGCCTTTATGCTGAATCACAAATCCCGCTGCTTGGGAGGCTAATTTAATGGAGGTACTGATATCAACGCCAGTTAAGCGCGCGCCTAAATACACCCCGTTAAACGAGTCGCCCGCTGATGTGGTGTCGACAACATTTGTCACAGGTATGATTGAGAAATGCTGTTGCTGGCCATTAATCACATAGTGAATGCTGTTTTTACCGTTTTTAACCACCAGTTCGTTAATGTCGTAAGGCTGGCAGAACGCAATGATGTCTTCAACAGAGCTAATACCGTAAAGTTGATTAAAGTCATCAACACCTGGGAGTACGACATCGGCCACACTAAACGCAATATCAAACTGTGTCTTTGCTTGGTCTGGACTGTGCCACATTCTTGCGCGGTAGTTAGGGTCAAATACAATACTGACACCCGCTTGCTTACATTGTTTAATCAGTAACCAAAATACTTCGCGATCTTCTTCTTTAATAACCGCTAAAGAAATGCCCGAAAAAAACACCATATCCGCCTGAGATATTTTACTGATGGCTGCTTCGTCAATAAATTGCATCATTTGCCGTGCTGCTGAGTCGCTGCGCCAATAAGTAAAGCTGCGCTCGCCATTACTGTCAGTTTGTATTGCATACAGGCCGGCACTTTTGTCAGTGCTTTTAAAGACCATATCGGTATTAATTTTTTCATCTTCAAAGCGTTGCAACATGGCTTGGCTAAAACTGTCTTGGCCAATGGCTGTGACTAGGTGCGTGCTAATATCGCTAAAGGCGCGCTTAAGGTAAACCCCAGTGTTATACACATCACCAGCAAAAGATTGCTGTAAGCTGGTGGCCGTTACACGCTGTAATTCGACCATACACTCACCAAATAAAAAAATACTTTTCACGGTTATAACTTCCTTTTTAACGTAAAAATAACGTTTACATTTTCTTAAAGACGACTTTGTATTGGTTAATTCGCGTATTAGGTTAAGTTGGAAATGCTTTAGTGGACATTCGCTCTAAGGTCTGCAAAAGTCATTCGTAGACCGGGTTGTCGCTTTATCAACATGGCTTCAGCCTCTTGGTCAAGCGACTTAAGGGCTCACTGTCAGTCGTTAATGGGGTTATTTTATCGCTTGTAAAATTACAAACTTACCATTGGATGCAACCGTGGTGCAGTTTTTAAAAATGCGGTTTATTTTAACGTGATAGGCCAAATGCCGATTGCCGACGATATGTAATAAGCCACCTTTCTTTAAACGCTTATGGGCGTCAACAAACATTTGCCAAGCGATATGGTCGGTAATGGCTTCACCTTGATGAAACGGTGGATTGCATATCACTAAGTCTGGCTCAACATCTGTTGGCAAGTTACTCAGGCAATCGTCCCAATGGAAAAAGGCTTGAGGCGCCGCTGGGTTTTGACCATCTGGTTTTTGGGTCTGAGTGTTTGGGGTGTGAGTCTCTAAAGCGTTAGCTTGCCAATTATGCTTTGCCGAGGTAATTGCCATATCAGAATCATCCACAAAGTGAATATGCGCATCGGGATAACATTGCTTTGCGTGTAATCCTAAAATGCCGTTACCGCAGCCTAAGTCTATAATGTGGTTGAATTCACCTTTGGGCATGTTGTCGAGCATAATCCTTGCGCCGATATCGAGTTTATTGGCAGCAAATACATTAGCAAGATTACTCATAGTGAGTTTAAGCTCATCGACATTCCAACTCACCGCTTTTGCTAATGGGCGTTGTTTGCCATCGCTAATACAGCTGATAACCCGTGTGTTTTTCCACGCTAAACTGGCTGAGGCTGGGCCAAGGTTTTTTTCAATACTGGCCAGCAATGCTGGATTAATTGACTTGGCTTTAGCCCCAATCAGGACTTGGGTTCCTGCAGGTAGCACTGTGGATAAACGCGCAAGTTGCTGGCTAAAGTAGTGTAGGTTTTTCGGCAACTTCATCAGCACTAACTGAATATTTTGCGGCAATGTATCGCGGCTATTTAACCAATGTATGTCGCTAGGTGCCAGTTTGTTGTGTGATAAATTTTGCTGACAGCCCAGTAAACTGGTTTTTGCATCCGTTTCGACAAGCAATGTACTGTTTGGATTTTGGGTTACTAAAGCACACGTCAGCGCACCAAAATTGTCATTAAGGATGGCGGTAGTGGTTGCTGTTATTTCGGCGTCGATTAAATATTTGATTAGGTGTTCATCAGCGGCATCCCATGCTTGTAAGTTTGATGCTTGTTGGCTTGGATAACGAAAAAGCTCAAGCTCTATACCTGAACAAGCAAATTGGGTTGTCATAACGGTGTTACCTAATAAAAAGAATATCGATAAAATAGCCAGATATTATCTCAGATAACACCTAGCAGCGCGAGGCTTAGACTTAAACAAGTTAATAAGGACAATTAGCCTAGTGCCGCGATTTTATCGGTTATCTGTCTTTCCTCCTGAAATAGCTATTTTTAGACTCCATGTTGAATTTTTAATATAAACAAGGTGATATAAATATTTTGCTTTGATGGTAAATCATTATTCGGTAAAAAGACTCATGCAACAGAGATAATTGCTATTAACGGTACGGTTGAGTAATATCAATATATTGCCGTAAAATAATGGTTTTCAAGGGATAATGATGAAAGGTGCTGGTGGAACATCTGGTGGAATGGGTCAGTTCTTTATTGGGTTAGTGATGATCTGTGGTGGCTTTTATATGTTGTTAAATGCTATCAAAGTAACCAGCTCATTTGGTTTTAGCAGCCATTTATATCAGCTGGGCGGCTTTGGACTTACCAGTGGCATGGTCATGATCCCCTTTATGTTTGGCGTGGGAATTATGTTTTATAACGCTAAAAATATTCTCGGGTGGTTGCTGACATTTGGTTCGTTAGTGGCGTTGATTTTTGGGGTGATAAGCTCGATTCATTTTCGTTTTTCTTACATGAGCGCGTTTGATTTAATCGTTATTTTGGTACTCAGCGTGGGTGGTTTAGGCTTGTTTTTACGCTCTTTGAAAGCGATTGAAAAGCGTTATCCTGAATCTTAATGGTGTTTTGTTACGGTTAACAGGTGCTCGTTTCAACATTTATAATAGGGCGATCTGCGGCTGATGTTGCTTGACGGTAACGTAAATAACATGCTGCGGTGCCTGCATCTACAATGATCTCCCCATGCCAATGTAGCCATGCTCTAGTAAACACACTGGGGCGTTTGTTTCAATCACCTCTGGCAGATTGATTAATATTGTTATCCCCTCAGCAGCAGTCCCATTGGGATAACCATACGCCAGTTTAATAATCTACATCATCAATATTAAGCATGGTTGGCGCCAGCCTTTCAACGCCTACAATAGCGGCGTTTGAATCGCTTAATGTTGCCGCAGATCGCATCGCCGAGTCGATGGCAAGTCAATGCAACACTGACAGTAGGACAAGGAGCGGTTTGATAACCGTTTATTGTCCCAAGTTGAGGTCAGTTAGGCCGTGGTATAGATGCCTTGTTGTTAAGACATCTACAATATTGTGTTTTGTTGTTATTATCAATACATCTTGGTTTTATACGCTGGTTAATACTGTGACGAATTTAACGACTACTTCAACCTCGGCTACCTCTGCTGCTAACCCGCGCTTACGACACCCTGTTTTACCTTGGATTTTACAATTTCTGTCTCCTTATCGTATGAAGGTAGTGGCGGCGATTGTATTTCTGTTTATTGGATCGCTTGCATGGCTATCGCTTGGGCAAGGTGTTCGGTTAATGGTCGATGAAGGCTTTATTGCTGATAATGCTGGGCGCTTGAATGAAATTATGTTGTTTATAGTTGCTATTACCGCGATCAGTGGCACTGCGGTTTTCTGCCGGTTTTATATTATGACCTGGCTTGGCGAGCGGGTCAGTGCTGATATTCGGTTACAGGTATACAATCATTTATTATTGTTATCACCTGCTTTTTTTGCGACTCAGCGAACGGGTGAGGTGATTTCACGATTTACCGCAGACAGCACTTTGTTACAAAGCGTTGTCGGGTCCAGTTTATCTATGGCGCTGCGTTCAAGTGTGACTGTGGTTGGTGGCATCGTTATGATGGCTTTTACCAGTGTTAAATTGACGGCTTTAGTGTTGTTAGCGGTGCCTTTGGTATTAGGGCCAGTCAGTTTTTTTGGACGGAAAGTGAGAACCTTGTCGCGGAAAAGCCAAGATAGGGTCGGCGATCTTGGTGCGTATATCGATGAGACATTACATGAGATTCATACTGTTCAAGCGTATACCCACGAAGCTAAAGACCGCCAACTCTTTGCCGACCGAGTTGAGGCGGTAATGGATGTGGCTAAAGGCAGGATCAAATATCGCGCACTACTGATTTCAACTGTGATGTTTTTAAGCATTGTGGCGATAGCTTTTGTGACTTGGATTGGGGCACAAGATGTTATGTCTGGCAGTATCACCGGTGGTGAGCTGTCTGCGTTTATGTTTTATGCCGTTATGGTTGCAGGCTCGGTGGCGACCATCAGTGAAGTGTTTAGCGAGATCCAGCGCGCCTCTGGCGCAGCAGAGCGGTTAGTTGAGTTAGTTAATACCCCTATTGATATACCTGAGCAAGTTACACCGAATCAATTAGTCGTGCCTGTTAATGGTTTGCTTAATTTTGATAAGGTGAGCTTTGCTTACCCGTCTGATCTGGGACAAGACGTGATCCGCCAGTTGTCGATAACGATTGCTCCAGGTGAAAGAGTGGCGTTAGTAGGGCCTAGCGGAGCAGGGAAGAGCACCTTATTTGAATTAATGATGCGTTTTTATCAGCCTAAACAAGGGCGAATTTTATTAGATGGTATTGATATTTCGACTCTGACATTGGCTGACTTACGCCAACAGTATGCGCTTGTGCCGCAAGAGTCGGTGATTTTTGCCATGAATGTCCTCGACAATGTGCGTTATGGTCGCTTAGATGCCAGCGATGAAGAGGTGAAACAGGCCTGTATTGCCGCTAAAGCGGATGAGTTTATTAGCGAGTTTACTGAAGGCTATTGGACCTACTTAGGTGAACGTGGAGTCCGTTTGTCTGGCGGGCAAAAGCAACGTATTGCTATTGCAAGAGCTATTCTTGCTGACAGACCAATATTACTGCTTGATGAAGCGACGAGTGCGTTAGATGCCATAAGCGAAATCAAAGTAAAGCAGGCGCTTGATTCACTTATGGCCAAACGGACTACGGTGATTATTGCCCATCGTTTGGCGACCGTGATCAATGCAGACCGAATTTTTGTGATAGATAAAGGGCTATTCGTTGCCAGCGGCACCCACAACGAATTAATGGCGAGCAATGAGCTATATCGTGAATTTGCCAGTTTACAGTTATTGATGGATAACGAGTTGTCATAATCGTTATCGCTTTAAGGTATGAGCTTGTGTGTGGCGAATAAAAAAGATGCCTAGGCATCTTTTTTATTCAAATTGATTAACCGTGTTAAATGACGTTAATCACAGTTCGTTAATCACAGTTCGTTAATCACAGTTCGATAATCACAGTTAGATAATCACAGTTAGATAATCACAGTTCGATAATCGCACTTGATAACGACAGCTTGATGAGTGCTTATTATCCTGAGTTGAGGTGAGTGACCTGACGTTTTACCAACATAACGCTCTATTTACTCGCTCTCTACTTACTTGCTCTCTATTTACGGAGCTCCCGACGCAAAATTTTGCCAACTGCACTTTTTGGTAATTGTTCTGTAAACTCAATAATTCGTGGCACTTTATATGCAGTCAGTTGGCTGCGACAATAATCTTTAATGATTTGTTTTGTCTCATCAATATTCGTCGATTGTTGTTTTAGAACAATCACGGCTTTTACTGCTTCACCAGAACGTTCATCTTCAACCCCCACCACGGCACATTCGAGCACTAACTCATGGGTTGATAGCACATCTTCGATTTCATTAGGATAAACGTTAAAGCCAGAGACAATAATCATATCCTTTTTCCGATCGACAATGGTGTGATAACCATCTTCACTCTCAACCCCAATATCGCCAGTCTTAAAAAAGCCGTCTTTGGTCATGACGTTAGCGGTTTCTTCTGGCTTATTCCAATACCCTTGCATCACTTGCGGGCCACGCACGGCAAGTTCGCCAGCTTGTCCGACAGCGACCTCATTATCATCTATATCCAGTACTCGAACTTCAGTCCCTAATACTGGTTTACCAATAGTACCAAGGCGTTGATATCCTGGGGCATTAATGCTGACTACTGGAGATGTTTCAGACAAACCATAGCCTTCTGAAATCATACAACCTGTGGTTTGCTGCCATAAATTAGCCGCTGCACTGGTTAATGCCGTACCACCCGAAATGGTTATTTTCATTTTACTGAAATCTAAGGCTTTAAATTCTGGTTGATGGCATAGACCGACAAATAATGTGTTTAAGCCGGCAAACCCGGTAAATGGATAGGCTTTCATGGTATTGATTAGCCCAGCAATATCACGAGGGTTTGGAATTAATACTGAGCAACCACCGGACTCAAAATACAACACTAAATTAACCATAAAAGCATAGATATGATAAATCGGTAATGGTGCGACAAATACATCATGTCCTTCGGTCATGGTGCTGGCAATTCGTGACTTTACTTGGCCAGAATTGGCTAAAAGGTTGCCATGGTTGAGCATAGCGCCTTTGGACAAACCCGTTGTTCCACCTGTGTATTGCAATGCAATTAAGTCATCGTGGGTTGGTTTTACGGGGTGGTATTGATGTTGGGCTCCTTCCGCTAACACGGCGATAAAGGTGACTTTATCGAATAACGTATCTGGCTGTTGTTGTGGCTGAATAAGATCCATTGCGTGGGTTGAAATAACCAACTCTACTGCTGTTTTGCTGATGACGTTGGGTAAGGTTGGCAGTAAATCAGATAACACAACTAAGGCTTTTGCACCTGAGTCGTTAAATTGATGAATAAGTTCGCGCTCGGTGTACATCGGGTTGGTATTGACTAACACCATTCCCGCACGAATCGCGCCATAAGCTGCGATAACAAACTGAGTAATATTAGGCAGCTGGATTGCGACTCTGTCGCCCGGTTGCAACGAGGTGCAATGCTGTAAATAACTGGCAAAATGGCGAGAATTTCGTTCTATTTCAGCAAACGTAGTGCCTTTTCCAAGACAGGCATATGCCGTGTTATCTGCATACTTGTCGCAAGCTTTTTCGATTAAATCAACTATGGATGTGTATTGGTGTAAATCAAGTATTGAATCTGCATCATATGCCATACATACCACCTTAGATATTTTTGGTTATTATTTTTGATTCTTATTTTTGATTAATAGTAACAAGTATAAATCAAACGTCCGTTTAGATTATTTTACTAACCTACACGGGTCAATATTAATTGGCAAAGATTGACTGAAATTGAATCGGAATTAGATGATTCACTTTAGATGTTTTTATTTAAAACTCTCGTTATAAAAAACACGGTTTTAAACGTAAAATTATGGTTACAGTTGAGTTTTATGGAGATTGTGTTGTAAAAGTTTACTTATTGAAAATAATTTTTTGTGTGATCTATGTCACTAAAAATCAACTGCTTAGGTTATGTTTTTGTTAACACCTATTTAGCATGTGCTTATTTATCCAAAAAAGTGTTAGCAATTGTAATTTAATTGTTATAAAAATGTATTAGAAATAGGGAGTGTTTCGATAGGGAGAGACATGTTTTTCACTCATTTTTGTGAAAAATATCGTCGACAAACAACAATAATAAGCAATTGAGAACATAATAATGATTCAATCAAAAAAATCTAAATTTGGTATCAGCTCTCTGAGCTTAGCCATTTCATTTGCACTTGCCGGAACGGTTATTAGCTCTCAAGCTTTTGCTGAAGATGAAGACATCGCAAAAAAAGACAATGTCGAAAAAATCGCAGTCGTAGGTTCTCGTGCGGCACCTCGTTCGATTGGTGATTCACCGGTTCCAATTGATATTATCAGCAGTGATGACCTGAAAAAAAATGGTTCGACTGACATGATCGATATGTTAGTGACATCAGTGCCTTCTTTTAACTCTCGAGCACAACCCATTAGTGATGCCGCGACGCTTGTTCGCCCGGTCAACTTACGTGGCCTCCCGTCTGACAGTACGCTTATTTTGGTCAACGGCAAACGCCGTCATCGTGCTTCCGTTATTGCTTTCCAAGGTGGTGGCATTAACGATGGTGCACAAGGCCCTGATATTTCAGTGATCCCTGGTGTGGCATTAAAGCAAGTTGAAGTATTACGTGACGGTGCTGCGGCGCAGTATGGTTCGGATGCGATTGCGGGTGTGATGAACTTCGTATTAAAAGATGACTCTGAAGGCGGATCAATTACTGTTAGTCAGGGTGAATATTACGAAGGTGACGGCGCAGCAACCACCATTGACGGTAATATTGGTTTACCTTTGACGGATGATGGTTTTATTAACATCAGTGCACAATATAAAACCGCTGATGCGACTAGCCGCAGTGTACAACGCCCCGATGCTTTTGATATTGCTGAGGCGGGTAACACATCAATTCCAGACCCAGCACAAACTTGGGGCAACCCAGAAATCGAAGATGATTTTACTGTATTCGTAAACTCGGGTTTTGATATCAATGATAAGACTCATTTATATGCGTTTGGTAACGTATCATCGCGTAAAGCGACTGGCGGCTTCTACTACCGTAATCCACATAACCGCGGTAATGTATATTCAGTTGATGATGGTGAAACATTATTAATCGGTGATGTTGGTTTAGCTACTGATGGAGTCGCAACATGTAATAATATGGATGTCCCAATTCCTAAAATAGATACCGATGGTGATGGTATTCCAGATAAAGACGGAAACGTTCTAGGTACTGACGCTTATCAATCAATGGTTGCCGATCCGAACTGTTTCTCAATGAACCAAATTCGTCCTGGCGGGTATACGCCTCAGTTCACTGGTAAAATTGAAGATATGTCTTTCTTTGCCGGTGTTAAAGGCGAGTTAGGCGAGTGGATGTATGATGCGAGTGCGGGTACCGGTAGCAATAAAGCCAGCTTTGGTTTAAAGAACTCACTAAACCCTTCTCTGGGCTTAGATACTCCCACTGACTTTGATACTGGGTCGTACGAGCAAGTCGAAACAACTGTTAACATAGACTTTAGTCGTTTCGTGACTATCGGTAGCTTAGACGATATTAGCTTTGCTACTGGTTTTGAATGGCGTGAAGAATCATTTGAAATTGGTCAAGGTGATGAAGCATCATGGATTGCCGGCCCTTATGCTGACCAAGGTTTTAATATAGGCTCTCACGGCTTTAAAGGTTTTGGTCCAGAGTCTGCGGGTAAAAATGACCGTAGCAATATTGGTGTTTATACCGACGTTGAAGCGCATGTCACCGATGATTTGTTATTAGGTTTTGCACTGCGTTACGAAGATTTTTCTACTTTTGGTGACACATTAGACTATAAGTTAACCGCGCAGTATGTTGCCACCGATGAAATATCATTTCGTGCTTCACACAGTACCGGTTTTCGCGCACCAACTGTGGGTCAAGAAAACGTAGTGAACACCCAAACATCGATTGTTAACGGTGATTTGATTCAAACCTTTATTGCGCCGCCAACCAATCCTTTAGCCGCTTTCTATGGTGGTGAAGTGCTTAATCCAGAAGAGTCTGTAAGCTTTGCTGCAGGTTTTGTGTATCAATACGATAACTTGTTCTTAACTGTTGATTACTACAACATTGAAGTAACCGGTCGTATTGCGCAGTCAAGCCAAATTTCGGTTGAAGCCAGTGACTATGATGCATTACGAGCTGCTGGTGTTGAATTCCCTGAGTTGATCTCGGCGGTAACCTTCTACACTAATGACTTTGATACAACAACTCAAGGTGTTGATATTGTAGGTACTTATACTACAGAAATGCTGTCAGGTGATGCCAAATTTAGTTTAGCCTATGGTTGGACTGATACCATTGTTGATAAATTTGACCCTGAAACAACGGACGCGGGTAAGGTTCGTCGTTTAGAAGATGGTATTCCTGCACACCGGGCCACCCTTACTTGGGGCCAAAGCTGGGATGATTTAAGCATGTCAGTTCGTGGTAATGTCTTTGGTGAGTACTATGCAACCCATGCTGATGATACTTCTGATTGGGGGTCTGAAACGGCAGACGCTGCCGTGACTATCGACCTTGAAGTCAGCTATGCGGTACTTGATAACTTAACCGTATCAGTGGGTGCAAACAACATCTTCGATCAAGAAGCGCAGAAGCTAAAAGACGGCACTTTAGGTGCGTTAGGTGCGGTGTACTATGAAAGTGGTCCATTTGATTACAACGGTGGTTTCTACTATGGCCGTGTAAACTATCGCTTCTAATTAATTGAAGTGGCAATGAGCGTTATTGGCTCAATGACAAAAAGACTGCTGTGGCAGTCTTTTTTTATTTTCATACTGCCACTTAAGCACCGTTCGGGTTGGCTAACGATAAAGCATGGTAAAGGTCGTCAATAATAAGTGCTTTAGGCAGCTCAATACCATTTGGATAGGCTGGGCCATAGACTTTATTATATGGGGTACCAGCAACGGCTTGCAGGCCCATATACTGCTCAATAACAGTATCAGCTCGGGTCCAGTTACCTTGCATTAAGATAATGTGCCGTTGGTTTAATGTATTGACCACTTGCTCGCGATGAAGCACATTGGCTTTATTGGTTTGGCAGGGCACACACCAGTCTGCCGTAATATCAACCAACACGATATTTCCTTGTGCCACATAGTCAGCAATTTTTTGCGGTTCAAGTGGCTGCCAATTCAATGTTTGGTAGGCTTGATAGTCTTCACCTTTATTAATAAAGCCAATAACACCTGCAAAACAGATCCCCATGAAAATGAGCATAACTATCACTAAGGTCGGGATCGGTTTGCCCTTTATTTTTGCCCAAATCAGTATGACTACGGCGCTGAACATAACCAAAAGTAATATCATCATTAATGTCGCCATAGGTTTCCTGTGTAAATGCTTTATCATCTCTTGGAGTTTCAGTACATTAGCATTGTCGGCTTAACTGGTTGTTAAAATGTATTTTGCACAAAGACTCATGATTGTTCATTATAAATAAGAGGTGTTATGACGTTAAGTACTTGGCTGGGACTCCTCGCTATTTGTTGTTTGGGAGCCATGTCTCCAGGACCTAGTTTAGCAATGGTAGTGAGGCATACGCTCAGTGGCGGAAGATTACATGGCGTTGTATGTGCTTGGGCGCATTCGATAGGGATTGGTGTGTATGCGTTAGTCACTTTACTAGGACTAGCGGCAGTATTAAAGGCATCCCCATTAATTTTTAATACCATAGCCATCATCGGGGCGATTTACTTAGCGTGGATGGGGATTAAGGCTCTAGGGTCTAAAGGCGGTATGCAGCAAAAATTGGCTGCGGGCAAACCTACAAGCCTGTGGATTGCTGCAAGAGATGGTATTGCTATTTCATTATTTAACCCGAAGATATTACTGTTCTTTTTAGCTTTGTTTAGTCAGTTTGTGTTAGCGGCTCAGACCGTTACCGGTCAAGGTTTGATTGTGTTTACGCCGTTAATTATTGATGGCTTGTGGTATACCATTATTGCATTCGTGTTATCACATTCAGCAGTATTACCTAGGTTACGTGAAAAGGCCAAGCTGATTGACAGGCTTTCTGGAATTGTATTGATCCTGCTTTCTATTAGGGTTATCTACACTCTGTTATAGCGCGTGCGTTTGAGGTGCTTAGACTAATAAATGAGATTGGCTGCAATAAAATGCAATGGTTAGAGTGAAAATTGAAAAGTGAATTGGGGCGATGGCGTGTGACGCTTATATTTGGCAACAGTTCGTGGTCAGTGATGAGCAAGGCGGTTATTAACAATAATCCCTAGCAGTAATCTGCTAAGGATTATTGTTACAACTAATCATCTGTGGTGCGTAGAACGAATATTAGCCGCCTTTAAACTGTTGCACACTATCATCGCCTTTTTGTTCTTGTTCAGGTGCAGCTACTGGAGGGTTAGCGATATGGTCTTCTAAGTTTTCTTTTAGCATGGCTTTAAATTCATCAGAAAACCAAGCTAATGCATGATCTTTTTCAGCGGCAAGATCAGCTGATTTAATTGAGGCTTCGAACGCATTAAAGCGTGCAGAAGCAAATCTCATTGCTGTACCGACTTTACCAATATCATTTTCTTGTTGGCTTAGTTGGTTGGCTAGGGCAATAAATTGGTCCGCTACTTGATACATTGTTAATTCTGTTTTGGCTTCAGACATTAGATCCACTTTGTTGGTAAGTTAATTTTCTACTGAGTGTAACGTCTTTAATTGAAAATATCAGGTAAAAAATTATCGATTGGGATCTGAATCTACCAACACTTGGCCGTTAACTGAATCATAATATATCGATATAAGCGGTAGTAAGTTGAAGTAATAACGGCATTGGTCTGGGTTGATATATTGAGATTGGTAATCAGATGTATCTTTATTAGCACCGCTCGATACGCTGGGTCCATCCTGCCACGGGGTAGGCCGGACTGAGAGGCCGTCATGAGTATTTTCAACCTTGGCGAAGCTTCGAAAGGTGGATGATTTTGTGCAGGGTAACCCCATTGGTTCATATCAAGTTCGCCATCGGTTCCGGCTTGACTGAAAATAGCTAGGTTATCTGCTGGGCCTGAATACCCCATGGCGGCCCATTTTATATAGGCCAAAGTTATTGCTGAAGAACATGCTCCGCCAGGGGTTTTACCGTTGTGATTTTAGCATTCTGGCCTAAATCGATGAACTTAGGTAAGGCAATAATCGCAATAATCCCAAGTATGATGATAACCACGACGAGTTCAATAAGGGTAAAACCAATCTCAGTTGTGCTTTTGTTATTATGTAATGGCATCATTTTAATTATAAGAGTGATTGATCTGTTAATCGTAAACTAAAGACTGAGCTCACTCATTTATCGCTTACTTATAAAGGAATACATTGGATGACGTCCCATTGGCAAGAGCTTTTTGAACAACAACAATTGCAGCCGTACTATCAACATTTACAACACTTTATCACCTCACAAAGGGACGGTAGCAAGGTTGTTTATCCACCGGATGATGAAGTATTCGCGGCTTTTGATTTAACACCGCTGTCAAAGGTTAAGGTGGTGATATTGGGGCAAGACCCTTACCACGGACCTAATCAAGCACATGGGTTGTCTTTTTCGGTCAAAAAAGGCATAAAACCGCCGCCATCATTAGCGAATATCTATAAAGAATTACGTAATGATATTGAAGGCTTTGTAATACCCGAACACGGCGATTTGACCCCATGGGCTAAGCAAGGAGTACTATTATTAAATACCGTGCTTACGGTAGAGCAGGGGTTAGCTCATTCACATGCTAAATCAGGCTGGGAGGTGTTTACTGATAATGTATTGAGTCGATTGAATCAGCAATCATCGCCCATTATATTTGTGTGTTGGGGAAATCATGCGATTAAAAAAGGTCGATTGATTACCGCGCCTCATCATGTGTTGCAGGGGCCACATCCATCGCCATTATCTGCTTACCGTGGTTTTTTTGGCTGCGGTCATTTTTCAAGCGTAAATAAAATATTAATTGAACAGGGTAACAAACCCATTAATTGGCAAGTTTGATAACAAAAAAGAAGGCGTGTATATGATATTCACACCTTCTTTTGTCAATACATCGTCATCAGAAAACCAATGTCATCGCGAGCTATTCAGTTTTTAGCTACTGCTAATTATTGCGATTAACCGACAAGTGAGCTAATGAAATTAATGCTTGTTTGTAGTCATTGTCAGGGAAAATACTCAGTGCATCAATGGCTTTTTGTGCTTCGACTTGAGCTTTTTCTTGAGTATAAGTCAAGGCTCCAGACTCATCTAATGCGACTAAAATTTCATCAATTACTTTGGTTCCATCGCTATGCTTAATAGCGTCTCTAATCAATTTTCTTGCTTGATCAGAGCCGTTTTCCATTGCGTAAATTAACGGTAATGTTGGTTTCCCTTCAGCAAGGTCATCGCCAATGTTTTTGCCTAGCTCGTCGGCGTTAGCCGTATAATCGAGTAAATCATCGGTTAATTGAAAAGCCGTGCCGAGGTATTTACCGTAGTCAGCCAATGCTTGCTCTTGTTCTGGACTAACCTTAGCTAATACGCCGGCTAATTGAGTTGCCGCTTCAAATAACTTTGCCGTTTTACAGTAAATAACACGCATGTAGTTTGCTTCGGTGGTATCTGGGTCATTACAGTTCATCAACTGTAAAACCTCACCTTCTGCGAGCACGTTAGTCGTATGGGCAAGGACTTTAAGCACTTTCATGTTGTCGATCTCGGTCATCATTTGAAATGAGCGAGTGTATAAAAAGTCACCTACTAGCACGCTCGCGCTATTACCAAATAAAGCATTGGCAGTTTCACGGCCCCGACGTAGCGTCGATTCATCAACAACATCGTCATGTAATAAAGACGCTGTATGAATAAATTCAATAATTGCCGCAAGCTTAAGGTGATGTTCGCCTTGGTAGTCAACAGTTCGGGCGGCTAATACTGATAATAACGGGCGTAAACGTTTACCACCGCCATTGATAATGTAAAAGCCTAATTGATTGATTAGGGCTACATCAGATTCAAGTTGTTTGTATATCAGCTGATTGACTGCTTGCATATCAGTGTCAGCCAGTTGACGAATGGCGTTTAAATCCATAATAGTCTCTGGTTGTTGGGCGACAGGCTTTGCACCCTTAATTAATCATATCGAATTAGAGCGCATATCTTACAGGATATCAGTGCTATTTTTCAAAGTATGTATTTCCACAATTGAGCCGACAGAATCCTGATTTTGCGATAGTTTGCTGGATTACTCTCAATTCACTTATAAAACGTAGATCTAAATGAACACAACCATGTTAACTAAATTTTAAAGATGACACATTAGCTATTAATGAATAGTGTGCAGTAATAAGGTCTTTTTTATTTGAGAGTGAATTATGACTTGCCTGATGATAATTCTTCGCGTAGAATCCGCGCCCATTGTCATTAAAAGTTTTTTAGCACCTAGTCTCGTCAATAATATGAGTTAGTGTGTTAGTCATTTGGAGTAAAATAGCCATGTACGCTGTTTTTCAAAGTGGCGGTAAGCAACATCGTGTTGCTGAAGGTCATACAGTTCGTTTAGAAAAATTAGAAGTTGCTACTGGTGAAACCGTAGAATTCGATCAAGTTTTATTGATCGCTGATGGTGAAACAGTGCATGTTGGTGCTCCTTTAGTTGCTGGCGGTAAAGTCGTAGCTGAAGTAGTTGGCCACGGTCGCGGCGAAAAGGTAACTATTATCAAGTTCCGTCGTCGTAAGCATCACGACAAGAAAATGGGCCACCGTCAGTGGTTCACTGAAGTTAAAATCACTGCGATTAGCGCATAATTTAGGAGTCTAACTCATGGCACATAAAAAAGCTGGCGGTTCTACTCGTAACGGCCGCGATTCAGAAAGTAAGCGTCTTGGTGTTAAGCGCTTTGGTGGTGAATCAGTTCTAGCTGGTAACATTATCGTTCGTCAACGTGGTACTAAATTCCACGCTGGTGTAAATGTAGGTATTGGTCGTGACCATACTTTGTTTGCATTAACAGACGGTAAAGTAAAGTTTGAAGTTAAAGGCGCTAATAACCGTAAGTTTATTAGCATCGAAGCTTAACTCTTTACAAGCTAGATCTCGAAAGCCCTGCCTATGGTGGGGCTTTTGTGTTTTTTATATCACTAAACTATTATAGATAGTTTGATGGTTTTGTTATATGCAGTAGGCGATATCGTGATGAATACTATCTTCAGCGCTTTCCTGCAAACCCCATTGATTTGGGGCTATAATTACAGATTATGTGGCGTCAGGAGTCAGTATGAAGTTTGTTGATGAATCGAATATTCGCGTAGAAGCCGGTGACGGTGGAAGCGGTTGCGTGAGTTTTAGACGCGAAAAGTATGTTCCCGATGGTGGCCCTGACGGTGGTGATGGTGGTGATGGCGGCAGTGTATATCTGCAAGCTAACGAAAACCTCAATACACTGATTGATTACCGCTTTACTCGTTTTCATATGGCTGAACGTGGCACAAATGGCCGTGGTCGTGATTGTACTGGCCATGGTGGTAAAGATTTGGTTCTTCAAGTACCTGTCGGTACTCGTGCTATTGATCAAGACACTGGTGAGTCTCTGGGCGATTTAACTGCTAATGGGCAAAAGTTACTTGTGGCTAAGGGTGGTTTTCATGGTTTAGGTAATACTCGTTTTAAGACCAGTACTAACCGTGCCCCGCGTCAAAAGAGCTTAGGTACCCCAGGTGAAGTCCGTTCATTGAAGCTCGAGCTTTTATTGCTTGCTGATGTGGGTTTGTTAGGCATGCCAAATGCCGGTAAATCAACCTTTATCCGCTCGGTATCACGTGCGACGCCTAAAGTCGCTGACTACCCGTTTACCACTTTGGTACCCAACCTTGGAGTGGTTAATCCGCGTCCAGGTCAAAGCTTTGTTATTGCCGATATCCCAGGTCTAATTGAAGGTGCTGCTGAAGGTGCTGGCTTAGGTATTCGTTTCTTAAAGCATCTTGAACGTTGCCGTATGTTGTTACATATAATCGATATCGAACCCATTGATGGTACCGATCCAGTGTATTCTGCTCGTGCCATTGTAGGTGAGCTTGAAAAATATTCTCCAAAGCTAGCAGCAAAACCGCGTTGGTTAGTGTTTAACAAAATAGATTTGATACCTGAAGATGAACTTCAGCAAAAGATTGATCAAATCGTTAATGAATTAGATTGGCAGGGTGATGTGTACATCATGTCAGCGTTCAACAGAACTGGCACTGAAGAGTTAAGCATTAAAGTGCTTGATTATATTAGAAGTTTACCGGCCATTGTTGAAGAAATAATCCCTGATGCAGACGTCGAATTCAAATGGGATAATTATCATAGTGGTGAAGAAGAAATTACCAATGAAGATTATGATGATGACTTTGATGATGATTTTGATGATGATGATTATGATGTAGAAGTCATCTACCAACGCTAAATTGCTCATTTGAGGATTTCGTGTACGAAGATAGCCAAAATGAAATTACCCGCCTTGTAGTGCGCTGTGCGCAACTACTGTTGGCCTATGGTGCTGAGTCTGATCTTGTTGAAGAGATTAGCCAGCGCCTTGGTAAAGCGCTAGGTCTTGCTAGCATTGAGTTATCGATTTCATCTAATGCATTAGTATTAACTAGCTTAGTACAAGGACGATGCGTTACCACGACCCGTCGTATTCGTGCTCATGGCATTAATATGATGGTGATTTGTGAACTTCAACGCATCTGTATACTGACAGAAAAAGGTATTTATGGTGCTAATGAAGTTCGTAGACGCCTCGCTCATATCACTCCTAAATCGTACCCCGCTATTGCTGTAATTCCTATGATTGGTTTGTCATGTGCAAGCTTCTGTCATTTATTTGATGGTGATCTGATGGCGTGCCTAATCACATTTTTTGCCTCATCGACGGGAATGATGGTGCGGTTATTTCTTGCCTCGCGACATTTCAATTTATTAGTTAACTTCTCCCTGACCGCGTTTGTGATCACTGGCATTGCCCAAATTGGCTACATTTCCTCTATTACCGAAACGCCTCAAGCGGCAATGGCGGCAAGCGTGTTAATGCTTGTCCCAGGATTTCCACTGATTAATGCCATTTCTGATATGGTTAAAGGCCACATGAATGTGGGTATTTCTCGTTGGGGCCATGCGACCTTGTTAACCTTAGCATCGGTTATTGGTATTACCATTGCAATGCAACTGGGGGGCATTTTTTAATGTTATCCTTGCTGAGTTTACTGTTACATGATGCTTTTTTTTCGGCGATACCCGCGGTCGGTTTTGCGATGGTGTTTAATGTCCCTAAACGCTATTTAATCTACTGCGCCATAGCGGGTGCCATAGGTCATAGTTCAAGAACTTTTTTATTAAATTTTTCAATGCCAATTGAATGGGCGACCTTTGTTGCAGCTGCGATTGTTGGCCTGATCACCATTCAGTTCGCTAAACGTCACCTTGCGCCACCATTGATGTACGCCGTGGCGGCTATTATTCCTATGGTGCCAGGTACCTACGCATTCAATACTGTCATCGCATTAATTCAATTAACGGCACAAAGCCAAGTCAGTCCAGAGCTCAGTGCTCAGGTCATCGTAAACGGGTTGAAAACGGTGTTTATTCTAGGTGCGCTTGCTGTTGGGTTAGCGTTACCTAGCTTACTTTACTATCGCAACAGACCGATTATTTAACGACAAGGATTTTGATATAATGCGTATCGCGATGATAGCTGCTATGGCTAACAATCGAGTCATTGGTAAAGACAATAAAATGCCTTGGCATTTACCCGAAGATTTACGCCACTTTAAGGCCATGACGCTATCTAAACCCGTGGTGATGGGCCGCAAAACATTCGAGTCAATCGGACGGCCATTACCTGGACGGCATAATATTGTGATTAGCCGTGATAGCCAGCTGAGTTTTGAGGGTGTGTCCTGCGTGACAAGTTTTGATGAGGCTATTACCATTGCTGGTGATTGTGATGAAATCGTGGTGATTGGCGGCGGTCAGCTTTACCAACAAATATTACCTAAAGCCGACGTTCTTTATCTTACTTTTATTGATGTCGATGTAGATGGTGACACCGTCTTTCCTGATTGGGATGATGGTTCTTGGGTTTTACAGAACTCAGAAAATGCAACAAACGACAAAGGATTGCAATATAGTTTTAACACTTTACACAAAAAGTGTTAAATTAGCAGTGTTTAACCCTGAAATTGGATGAACTGGCTATTTACACAATAAGCTAAGTTCATTGCTATATAACTATAATTAGAAAGGAGTGTCAGATGCGTCTATTGCCTGTGGCTATTGCAGCCCTGATTGCAGCATCTTCTGTGTCAGCCCCTGTTATCGCCGATACAGATCAATTAGTTGCAAATATTTGTAATTATGTACAATCAGACGATAAAAACCGTTTACGTAAAAAAATGAAAGAGAACCGTGTTAAATTACGTAATGTTTACTCAAGCATTTCTTGTGATGGCAGCAGTTTATTGCGTACTGCCTACAAATCGAATGCTGATGATACCGGTGAATATATTGCGAAGCGGATGCCAACATCTGATCTTGCTGCACCTGAAGCTGATGGTAAAACCATTTTAGATTGGGCTGCAGAAAATGGCCATAGTGCAAGTGCCATTAGTGCTGCGATCAAGGAACGTATAGGCGGTTAAGCCGCCCCGTTGATGGATTCTGATGATGCATCATCAGTCATCGAATGAGTACGATAATATAAAAAAATGCCGACATTATTTGTCGGCATTTTTTATTCTACGGCAAGCATTTATCAGCACAATATACGTACATCGTAATAGGTATTAGATTATATTATGTATTTAGATCGCATTATGTATTTAGATCATATTATCTGTTTAGATCATATTATATGTGTAGATTATATCGTGTGCTTCACGACGTTATTCTACTAAACAAAAAAGGCCTTGTAGGCCTTTTTTGTTGTCGTGCAATACTATGATTGCTTTTACACTTTAAACTCGCGTACAGAGGCTTGTAGCTCTTCAGCAAGCACAGCAACTTGGTGACTCGATTGTGCTGTTTGGTCTGCTCCCGTCGATGTCTCTTCAGAAATCGCAGCAATGTGCTCGAGTTTTTCTGAGACTTGTTGGCTAACAATATTTTGCTCTTGTGCCGCTTGAGCAATATGGTTACCTGAATCGTAGGCTTTGTGAACAGACTTACTGATAGTTTCTAAGGCAATATTAGATTGCTCGTTCTTTTCAACACAGCTGTTAGCTTGGCCTCGACTCTGTTCCATTACTGCCACAGCTTCTTGAGTGCCGACTTGCAACACTTCAATCATTTGTTGAATTTCACTGGTTGAATGCTGGGTACGCGACGCCAAGTTACGCACTTCATCAGCAACAACAGCAAAACCTCGCCCTTGTTCGCCAGCCCTAGCGGCCTCAATAGCGGCGTTCAGGGCAAGTAAGTTCGTTTGGTCAGCAATACCACGAATGACATCTAAAATCGAACCAATAGAAGCACTATCGGAATGCACTTTGTTGATGACAATACCGGCTTTAGCGACTTCTTCAGCAAGCGCGAGAATGGTGTTTTTGCTTTCTTCTGCAAGCACACGCATGTGCTGAGCTTCCTGGTCGGCTTGTTTTATTTCATTGAGAGCTTGGTCTGCACTCATTGACACTTGTTGTGCACTTGAGCTCAGCTCTGTGGTTGCCGCCGCGACTTGATCAACTTGGCTTTTTTGCTCTTGAATACCAATGGTTGTCTGCGAGGTAATTGCAGAGGTTTCTTCAGCCGCAGCCGCTAATTGGTTTGAGCGATCAACAATTCCAACAATAAGACTGCGGAGACTGTCGACTAACCTGTTGCAGTTTTTGGCTAATTCTGCGAATTCATCGTGTCCCGTGTCATCCAATTTATGGGTTAAATCACCTGATGCCAGAACATTCAGGGCTTTATTGACTTTTTCTAACGAGCGGGTTAATGGTTTTACCACTGCAATACTGACAATAATGGCGACAATGATGGCGATTAATACCACTAATAAGGTTTTAATGGTTGCTGAATCGATAATTTCAATGGCTGCGTTACTGATCTCCATGGCAAAGTTATCGATTGATTTAGCGAGCACTGTCATTCTTTTATTGACTGTTTTTGCTGCACTTTGAGTGTTAGTAAGCATTTTAGCGGCAGCAAAATCATGATTTAGTTGCTTTTGTTTCAATGCCTGAATCGAATCTGCTCCATTCAGTAATTTAAGCACTTTCGCTGATTCAGTGGTGAGATCTTCTAAGGTTGAATTATTTACAATACCGTTACCTTGACGATTAATGTAGTCAAGTTTAGCCTTAGCTTCACTGGTTAAGTAATCCAACTCTTTGATGATAAGGTCATATTTGCTTTGTTCAGTAGCGGCCACAAGGTCATAAATAGTGGTGATCATATTGATAAAAGTACTGTCAATGGCGCTTGCTGTGGCAGCGAGGCTTTTCTCGGTATCGTTTTCACTGGTTTCAAGGTCAATGATATCCAGTAATATCGATGATGCATCGTCAGCGGAGTTTTCGAAATTGCTGCGTAGACTGAGTAATTGCTCTTGTTGACTTAGCGCTCTTTCACGCTCTGCGAGCATGGTTACGGCACTTTTTTCATAATCGCGGTAGCTTTTAGTGAGACCTATCAGAGGTGTTGTCAGTTGTGACTGGGATTTAACTAAGGCGTTTAGACGAGTCAGATCGGATTCAAATGTGTTATCTAAGTCGGTTAGCTTTTTTTCTATCGCTGGAATTTTCGATGAATGAGTACTGTAATAAGCAAATAGTGCTTCAATTTGCTGGGTGCTTAGGTTCTCACTTAAAATACTCGTGGTTTCAAGTGCAGGTAAACTGATAGTTTTAAGAATCGTCGTGCCATCTTTAATACTATTGTTACTCAGCATGTTCACACCACCGAGGACCATCAGTAACAGCGTCACCACAGTAAAACCGCCAATGACTCTGGTCGCTACATTTATTTTCATACAGTACTCCGGCTATTATTATTATTTGATGCTGATTTTTATCTTGTAAGTGCGATCGTATATTAGAATATCGAATTTATTAAAGGGTGGTTGTATCGATGGTAATGTAATAAACGCTACAGTTAACTATCGGCTAAATGCTACTTTAGTTTAACGTTAAATTAACTTTTTTTGAGTGATTTTTTCATTTTTTTCAAGATGCCATAAGGTTAAGTGTTCTCCCCAGCAGCAGCCAGTATCTAATGCGAGAATGCGCGCATTATTAGTCTGGCCCATTAAAGCAGCCCAATGACCGAAGACTAGGGTGTATTGTGGTACTGTTTTTGATGGGAGTTCAAACCATGGACGTAATTGGGCTGAGTGTTGTTCGCTTGGCGGTGATTTACACTTAAAATCAAGATGACCATCGAGGTGCAAAAATCTCATCCGAGTTAATGCATTAATACAGTAACGTAATCTGTCGATACCGGTTAATGTGGGCGACCACTGTTCTGCATCGTTGGTATACATTTGGGCAATTAATGCCGTTAAATAATCGTCTTGCTGCAATGCTAAGCTAACTTGCTTTGCTTCACGTTTAAGGGTTGCTATATCCCACTGAGGAGGCACGCCGGCATGGGTCATGATGATATTATGTTCGGGCAAGGTTCTGACTAACGGTTGTTGGCGGATCCAATTAACCAAACCATCAATATCGGGTGCATTGAGTAACGCTTCAAGATGATCTTGTGGATTAGCTCGCTTTAATTTTCCGTGCAGAGCCAATAGATGTAAATCATGATTACCGAGCACCACTTTAGCAGAATCTTGTAATGACTGGAAAAAACGCAGAGTGTCTAACGATTCAGTCCCTCTGGCAATAAGATCGCCCACTGCCCAAAGTTGATCTTTGGATGGATTAAACGCTACTTTTTGGAGTAATAGTTGTAATTCGGAATTACAGCCCTGAACATCGCCAACAAAATAATGGGCCATGAGTTATTGAAGTATCCCCGGGACAGCAAGGCGAAAAGGTGGGATTGTCGCTAAAAAACGCTCTCCTTTATGATCTTCCATACCATAAAATCCTTGCATAAAGCCCACTGGCGTTTCCATCACTGTACCACTGGTATATTGGTAAGCAGTATTAGGCGCAATAGTGGGTGTTTCTCCGACTACACCAGGGCCTTTTACTTCATTCTGTTTGCCGTCAGCATTGGTGATAATCCAATGACGGTCTTTAAGGGTCACTTTGTTATCACCTAGATTGATGATGGTAATGGTATAGCTAAAAAGATATTTATTATCAGCGACATCTGATTGTTGCTCTAAATATTGGGTGTCGATTTTAATTTTAATAGGCGATTTAACTTGGCTCATATTACATCCTAAAGCGAAAGGGCATGCTCTTTATGCATACCCTTATGATTAATCTTTTTTGTCACACAGCATATTAGCCATTGCCACATATTGCGGGACACTAATTTGCTCTGGACGCAAACTCGAATCAACTTGCAGTGTTACAAAGTCTTCGTCTGACAGTAATGTTTTCAAATTATTACGCAACGTCTTTCGACGCATATTAAATGCTGTCGTGACTAAGTGCCTTAATACGTGGACATCTTTACACGGCCAAGGTTTGACTTCAAAAGGCAATAATCTAATCACTGCAGAGTCAACTTTGGGCGCCGGGGTAAAGCTTTCCGGTGGCACTTCTAATACGGGTACCACTTGGCAATAATATTGTGCCATTACGGTTAAACGGCCGTAAGCTTTAGTGCCTGGGCTCGCCGATAAGCGCAGGACCACTTCTTTTTGCAACATAAAATGCATGGTTTCTATTTGTTCAGCAAACTCAAACAAATGAAACATAAGTGGTGTTGAAATATTGTAAGGCAGATTGCCAAACACTTTCATTTTTTTGCCAGCTTGTTGCAACTGACCAAAATCAAACTGTAACGCATCACCTTGGTGAATGGTTAGCTTGTCTTTAAGTATTGGATGATATTGTAAGCGTTTAACTAAGTCGCGATCTAATTCAACCACGGTTAGGTTATCAATCATATCTGCAACAGGCTCAGTTAAGGCGCCTAGGCCTGGTCCAATTTCAACCATAACATGATTATTATCTGGAGCAATAGCGCCTACGATACTGCTAATCACGCCTTGGTCGGTTAAGAAGTTCTGTCCAAAACGCTTTCTGGCCGTGTGGCCTAAATGTACTTTATTACTCATTAAAATGGGTTACTTACTTTTTGAGGCCAATTCGATGGCTTTGTTTAATGCACAGGTAAAACTGCCGCAATCTGCTTTACCACTTCCAGCCAACTCGAGCGCGGTGCCATGATCGACTGAGGTGCGAACATAAGGTAAACCTAAGGTGATATTGACCGACTTACCAAATCCTAATGATTTAAGCACAGGTAATCCTTGGTCATGATACATGGCCAATACGACGTCAGCTTGTTCAAGATACTTAGGTTGAAATAAGGTATCTGCTGGCAACGGGCCAACAATATCCATGCCTTGTTCTCGTAACTCATTGAGCGCCGGTATGATGGTATCAATTTCTTCACGACCTAAGTGACCGTCTTCTCCTGCATGTGGATTGAGCCCACAGACATAAATTTTAGGTGAGCCTAAACCAAATTTGCTGACTAATTCGCGGTGCAAAATAGTAATAATATGATGCAATCGGTCGCGAGTAATCGCTTTTGCAACGTAGGCCAGTGGAATGTGAGTGGTCATTAGCGCCACTTGTAGACCAGGCGCGGCCAACATCATCACCACATCAGCACAGTTGGCTTGCAGTGCAAAATACTCAGTATGACCACTAAACGGGATACCCGCTTGGTTAATAATCCCTTTATGTACGGGACCGGTTACGACGGCGTCGAATTCATTCGACATATTTTTTTCACCGGCATAACGCAAGGTTTCTACTACATAGGCACTGTTTGCTTCATTTAACACACCACACTTAGCCTCTTCGGCTAATGTAAAAGGAGCAATGGTTAATGTTCCTGCCGTTTGTGGTTTCGGTGGCTGCGATGGTTGATAAGGCCTGAGTTGTAAAGGCAGTCCAAGCATTTTAGCTCGTGTGATGAGTAAATTGGGATCGGCACAGACAACTAGCTCAACAGGCCAGGCCTGTTGAGCTAGTTTGATGACTAAGTCGGGACCAATACTTGCTGGTTCACCTGGGGTGATGGCAATACGTTTAGTCATTAATTTTGCTTAGCCTCGTTTGCTTGCTGGCTCAACGATTTCGATATACGCTTCAGAACGCATTTCGTCTAACCAGGTTTGTAACTCTTCATTAAACTTACGACGGAAGATCAATTGATGAGCACGGTTGCTGTTAAATTGCTCTGTTGCATCGGTTGTACGACGCGATTCAAGTTGAACAATATGCCAGCCGTGCGTTGAACGGAATGGCTCACTGAATTGACCTTCTTGAAGACTCGAAAGGGTTTGAGAGAACTCTTGCACATACATGCTTGGGTCTGCCCAACCTAATTCGCCACCTTTAGCAGCAGAACCAGGATCTTCTGAATACTGACTGGCTAATTTAGCAAAATCAGCGTCACCAGAACGAACTTGAGTTAAAAAGTTGGCCAACATTGCTTTAGCACGATCTTCCGATAGGATTGGCGATGGCTTGAGTAGAATGTGGCGTGATTTTACTTCCTCAACTTCTTGGGTTTGCAAACCACGAGTGTCTACTACTTTAATAATATGAAAGCCGGAACCCGATTTAATCGGACCAATAATGTCGCCTTTTTTTGCGGTATTAATCACTTCAGCAAACAAGGTCGGCATTTCGTTAATGTTCATAAAGTCCCATATGCCGCCTTCTAATGCTTTAGGACCTGATGAAGACGCGATAGCTGTGCTACGGAAATCCTCTCCACCATTTAAACGTTTAAGCACGATATCTGCACGACTGCTAGCACTTTCGAGTTGTTCACTGCTTGGGCTACTTGGCACTTCAATCAGAATGTGACCAATTTGGAACTCAACATCTTTTAAGCCTTGTTCTTGAATTAATTTAACTAAGCCGCTAATTTCTTGTGGCGACACTTGAATACGGCGTTGCACTTGGATGCGCTGAATTTCACCTAGGGTGACTTCTTGACGTAACTGTTCGCGATATTGGCTAAAGCTGGTGCCTTCACTTTCAATCGATTGTTGCATTTGTGCAACGGTCATTTTTTGTTCTTTAGCGATATTGGCAATGGTTTGGTCTAATTGCAAATCACCAATTTGTAAGCCGATACGTTCAGCCATTTGCATTTGCAAATGGGTTAAAATAAGGCGTTCAATAACTTGAGTGCGTAAAGCATCATCAGAGGGTAATGTTTGTTTCGCTGCTTTAGCATTGGCTTTAACAGTCGTAACCATGTTGGTTATTTCACTTTCAAGAATGATACCATCATTAATTTGTACTGATACGCGATCTAATGGCATTGGTGCTGCAACACTGGTATGGCTCACAGCCAGTGCTAGTAATGCAAAAATTAATTTTTTACTGTGTTTCATCCACAAAATCCTTGGCACATTCGATTCAATATAAACTGGCGATACATCGCCAAAATAAGGTTACTACTTCATACACAACAGCGTGTTTGTTGTTATTGGACTATGAGTTTATCGCTAGGTTCAGCAATCTATCACAAAAGAATGCTAATTCCTCAAGTAAAGTGGTTTACGGTAGTTAAATAAGCCTTCATTTAACATGTCGTCGACCCCTAACGGACCCGATCCCCCTAAGCCTTTAATGACAAAGTTCAGGTAAACACCGCTTTCAAACTCCTCACGTCCGTCAATGGTTTCTGATAAATCATCATCGTAGTTGGTTTTGATACGATAATGATAACTCAGACGCAATGCCCAGCAACATGATTCGTATTGCACGCCAGTGTAAGTTTCAATACTACGAGATTCATTGAGGTCGTAATAGTAGTTACCCACAAAATATAAGTTGTCACTAATGGGCCACGATGCACGCACACCAGCCTGCGAAATATCTACTTGGTCATTGGTGTTGGTATTGAGCAAGTCGGGTACATAACGATAACTTAGTTGCAATAATCTGTCATTACTTGGACGATAATCTAAGGTGACTTCATTCTTTTTATTTTTACCCGTTTCAGTATCGTGCTGAACCGAACCACTGACAAACCAATCGTTGTATAACTGGGCATCTAATTCAGCGGCCAAGACCGACGTTGACTGAGTTGCTTCTTCGTAGGTATTTTCAATGCTGACTTTTGAGTTTTCTAAATAGATGATTTGACCCACGCTAAACTTAAGTTTTTCGCGGTTAGTTTGATCAAACAAACGAGTGGTGAAACCTAAGGTAAACTGGTTGGCATCTGCCACGCGGTCTAAACCTGAATATTGGCGATCGCGGAATAAACCATAATAGTCTTCTTGCAATTGTGCGGTGTCATAAATACCAATATTGGATTGATCTTCATAGCCGACATAAAGATATTGGATCTGGGGTTCGAGCGTTTGACGGTATTGCTCGTCAAACAGTTGTGTTGCCCGCTCAAAATTGACCTGACCATGTAAACGCGCTTGTGGAATCGTGCGGCTTATACTGTCGTCTAATGTTGAGTCGTCGTCGATATTTTGTTGCCAATACTGAGTTTGCAGTAATTTAACTTCACTGGTAAACGAGCCTGCAGGTCCTTGAATTGGCCAAATTAAGCTGGGCACTAAGTGTAAGCGGGTTGCTGTATTGTTCTCGTTATCTTGATGGCGAAAATTGGTCAGTTCAGAATTAAACCTGAAGTCGATAGAATTAATAATGTCTGCAGAACGATAGTTAAAGTTTAACTGTGGCATCACTTGATACGGTTTTTCATCTTCGCCAAGTACTTTAATGTCTTGTACTCGCATGTTGAAGTCCCAGTCACGTTCAAAATAACTGGCTTCACCAATACGTGATAACTGGTTGTCGGTTGACTGATTGACGTCGGAATTTAAATCGTTGAAATAATTATTATCAGATACATCTGTATAATTTGCTCTTACCCGCCAATTGTCATTCACCGCACCTTGATGACTCCAGTGGTAAAGGTAACGATTTGCGTTATTAGTGAGCTTATTATCACTGCCTAAATATTCAAAATTAACTTGGCCATTCTGACGTTCACCCGCCAAATATCTGAATTCAGTTTTGGTGTATAAACCACGAGATGACATATAGTCTGGCGTAAACGTTAAATCAAATTCTGGCGCGATATTCCAATAATACGGGGTACTAATTTCAACGCCGTTGGTGGTACTCGTGCTAAAACTAGGGAATAGAAAGCCTGATTTACGTTTATCTGACACTGGGATCGTCATATACGGAATGTATAACACTGGGATGTTGGCAATACGCAGTTTGGCATTCCAAATTTCGCCCCATTCTTCTTCGCTATCAATTTTGATCATTTCAGCTTCGAGTAACCATGATTCATCACCGGGAGGGCAGGTAGTGAAGTTAGTTTTTGTCAGCAATAGATTATTGTCTGAAGTGATCTGAAGCTTTTCTGCGTCACCATGCACTTGTTGTCCATGTAACCAATATTGAGCTCCTTTCAGAGTGGCATTATTGGCGCTCATTTGTGCTTCTAATGAATTTGCGGTGATGGTAAATAACTCATCTTTAAATATAAGGTTACCGTTTGCATTTAAACGTTGCTGCTTTTGATCCAGCACGGCATTGTCAGCGGCAATATGACGACGTCCTTGGCTGAAACTCACATCACCCGAAAACTCAGCCTGGTTATTGTAAGCTACGGTGGATTGATCGCTAATGATAACAATCTGATCGTCTGAGATGCCAGTTAATGCTGCGCGGTCTTCGAATGAACGAGAAACCGGAGGAACTACAACGCATTGCAACGCAGGCGCTGGTGTCGTTGTTGGCTCATCAGCCAACACGATATTTGGGAGTAGGCATAATGCCAGAAAATAACGGATCTGCATTGTTGTCAATAATTTATGAATTCTGATGCTGGAAAAGTTTTGGAGAGAAAAGATACTCAGCTAAATGAAACATTCCATTCTTTAGCTGTTTCCAAATGTTATGCTGGCTATAATAAAGCAATTTTTAGTTAAGAGCCATTGAGATGATTTTATCTGATCCAAGATTTATCGCGTTAAGTGACTGGTTAAACCAATATTTCGGCGATGGAGTTGCCATTAACTTGATCTGTGGTGATGCCAGTTTTCGACGCTATTTTCGTATTCATCATCAAGATAACCATTATATTGTCTCTGATTCGCCCATCGATTTAGTGCCCATCGCCCCTTTTGTTGCAATAGCAAAGGCCTACCAACGCGTTGGGCTACTGGTACCCGAAGTGCTTGCAACCTGCGATGAGTATGGTTTTGTTTTGCAAACTGATGTGGGTGAGTTACAACTATTGTCGGTGCTCAATAAAGACAATGTAGCCGACTATTATCAGCAGGCATTAAATTTACTCCCGGTGATTGCGACTGTGACCGATACCGAAAATGGACCGTTAGCAGATTACGATGGTGCATTTGTGGCGAGAGAGTTAGCTATTTTTGTTGATTGGCTATTAAACAAACATTTAGATTACGTATTGACGGACAATGAGCAAAAAATGGTGACGTCAACGTTTAGTGCGTTGACCCAAAATGTGCTTGCACAACCCAAAGTGGGGATGCACCGTGACTACCATAGCCGTAATTTACTGATAAATGATCATGCATTAGCGGTTATCGACTTTCAAGATGCGGTGCATGGGCCGGTGACTTATGATGCGGTATCATTGCTGCGCGATTGTTACGTGCGTTGGCCAGACGATATTATTGATCACTTGATGAGGTATCACTATCAACTTGCAATAGATCATAAATTGATGGCTAAAGAGGTTAAGTTTTCAACCTATAAACAATGGTTTGATTTAATGGGCTTACAGCGCCACATTAAAGCGGCAGGTATTTTTGCGCGTTTATACCATCGTGATGGCAAAGACGGTTATCTAGCTGATATTCCATTAACCTTACAGTATATAGCCGATATTGGGATGCAATACCCACAAATTGCTGATTTTGGCGTATGGATTAAAAAGGTGATTTTACCGTTAGTAAACCATAAGATCATCAATGAGGCGGTAAGCGAAGCATGAAAGCGATGATTTTAGCTGCGGGACGTGGGGAGCGTTTACGACCATTAACCGACTCGTTACCTAAGCCGTTAGTGAGTGTTGCGGGTAAACCCTTAATTGAATATCACTTAGAAAAATTGGCGTTAATCGGTGTGACCGACGTGGTAATTAATCAAGCTTGGTTAGGGTATAAGTTACCTGAAATGTTAGGCGATGGGAGTCGTTGGGGACTGCAGATTAGCTACAGTGAAGAAACCACGGCTTTAGAAACCGCCGGTGGCATAAAGCAAGCATTACCTTTGTTGGGTGACGAGCCTTTTTTAGTGATCAATGGTGATATTTTTATCGATCACTTGCCCGATATGACCGCGGCTTATCAGCGAGTGAGCCAAGGTGATGCCTTGGGCTATTTATGGTTAGTCGACAATCCAGACCACCATCCGGTAGGCGATTTTTCGATTGCTGCGCAAGGGCAATTAACCTTGCAGGATGAACAAAGGTTAACATTTGCTGGACTGGGGATTTATCATCCTCAATTATTTAGTGCATTGCCTCAAGGTAAGCATGCTTTGGGACCGTTATTGAAACAGTCGATTACCCAACAGCGGATCTATGGTGAATATTTTAATGCTTATTGGTGTGACGTAGGAACACTCGAGCGGCTTGAACAGTTACAAACACGTTTAGTCTCTTTGTTGTTGCCTTAAGTTAGGTCAAATGATGGGCGCACAGTGGCGTAATTATTTTAAATATAGTGGAAGAAAAAATGCGAATTTGGGGTAAAATTTTTGGGTTTATCATTGGGTTTATGTTTGGGCGTTTTTTCGGGGCAATATTAGGGTTATGGTTAGGTCATGCTTTTGATAAACGCCAAGGATTTAAGTCGTTAATTCGTAAAGGTAGTGAACGTCAGGCGATGTTTTTTAATTCCACCTTTGCGGTTATGGGTCATGTAGCCAAAGCCTCTGGGAGGGTGACCGAAACTGATGTTCGCATTGCGACTCTGTTAATGGATCAAATGAAGCTGTCTGGGCAATCACGTGTCGATGCGCAAACCGCTTTTCGTCAAGGTCGCCAAGCGGATTTTGATTTACTCAAGCAGCTAGAACTGTTTCGACAAGCCACACAAGGCCGGGTTGAGTTGGCGCAGATGTTTTTGGAAATCCAAATTCAAACTGCTTTGACTGATGGTGAATTACATGCAAATGAAAAACAAATATTGTCAGTGATTGCCGCTAAACTTGGTCTTGGTGCACAACTTGATGCCTTACTGGCTCGTTGGCAAGCAGAGTTTAGCCATCATCAGGCGCCGCAAGGTAATAAAATTTCGCTGATTGATGCCTATTTGTTACTCGGGGTAAAAGAATCTGCTAGCGATCAAGATATTAAACGAACCTACCGAAAATTGATGAATGAACATCATCCTGACAAGCTTGTGGCAAAAGGGTTACCAGCTGAAATGATGGAGTTGGCTAAAACCAAAGCTCAAGATATTCAAGTCGCTTACGAACGCATAAAAACCTCGCGTGGTATGCGTTAATTTTACACTGAGAGTAGACCAAGCAAAGGACTGAAGTACGTGATGAAAATAGTGGTATTAGATGGTTATACACTTAACTCAGGTGATTTGAGTTGGCAGGCGCTTGAAGCGCTAGGCCAGTGTGATATTTACGATCATACAACACTCGAACAAGTGGTTAATCGCTGTCACGAAGCAGATATAGTACTGACCAACAAAACCCTGTTAAGCGCAGAGACCTTAAAACAACTGCCCAGGTTAACCTACATCGGTGTGCTCGCGACCGGCACCAATGTGGTCGATGTTGAGGCGGCGACAGAGCAGGGTATTAGCGTTACCAATATTCCTGCCTATGGTCCAGATGCTGTGGCACAAATGGTATTTGCGCATATTTTGCATCATCATCAACAGGTGGCGTTACACAATCAAGCTGTTAAAGCTGGAGAGTGGGCTGCTAATAGAGATTTTTGTTTTACCTTAAGCCCATTAACCTCGCTAAAAGGCCTAACCTTAGGTGTTGTCGGTTATGGCGATATTGGCCAACAAGTGGCAACATTAGGCGTGGCGTTTGGCATGAAGGTGTTGATCACCAGTGCCAAACCTAAAACCGCTTTACCCGAGGGCGTTCACTGGTGTGAACTGGAGACGTTATTAACCCAAGCCAATATTGTGTCACTGCATTGCCCACTTAATCCATTAACCAAACACATGATGAATAAATCCAGTTTAGCTTTACTCCCATCCGGTTGTTTACTGATTAATACTGCCCGTGGTGATTTAATTAATGAAGCAGATTTGGCCCAATGGTTAAATGACCATAATGGCTTTGCCGGAGTCGACGTATTATCGACTGAGCCACCGAGTGCGAATAATCCGCTACTCAGTGCCGCCAATATTAGCATCACGCCGCATATAGCATGGGCGACATTACAAGCCAGACAAAATCTACTCAATATTGCCATTGAGAATGTGCGCCATTTCCAGCAAGGTAAAATGTTGAATATAATCAATGGCTAAAGTAGTCGATAACAATGAGTGCTCTTAGCCACTCGCATTCTTAGCAACGAGCACTAATCACGGTCGCTTAAACTCTCATTTAGAACGGAGTTCTGCACATGTCACTATGGAAAGTCCTGTTTGATTTTGTCGATAAAGAGCGCACCAGGTTTGATAACGTGCGTCATGATACCCATGCGCTGCAATTTGAAATTGAAGCCAACATTCATTTTTTTGTTGATGGCGTAGCGCAAGCTGTTAGCACCGCAGACATTATTAACGGCCTAGAAACCAAAGCGTTTGAACATGCGATGCTGTCGGGATTACATATTCGCCAGGGTAAGTTAGCGTCGCGCACCATTGAGGGTTATAAAGAGTTTGATAAGTATTTAGGTGAGCCAAGTGATGTGCTGGTTAAAAATCTGTACCTGAAAATAACGCTGCTGCAAAAACTGATTAACGCAGGTAAGCTTGATCAAGATCGTAAGCTTAAAGCACTGTTTCGTTTACTGATGTTAGTCCACTTTCATTTAGCCAATAAACCACTACCTAAACCACGGCCTAAAGCAACAAACTAAACCGCAGATAATCTGCGGCTTAGTTTGTTGTTAATTAACTTTAGTTTGATCCAGTTCACTCCAGCTTTGCTTAAAACAATACCTTAATCTTACTGGCAACCGTTTTGGCTTTTTCGATGGCTTCTTCAACCGTGTTGTCTCTGGCTAACGCTACCCCTAAACGACGGCGTCCATTAATGTCTGGTTTACCAAATAAACGCAGTTGAGTATCAACAGGCGCGAGTGCTTCAGCCATGCCTTGGTAACGGATATTGGTTGATGTGCCTTCAGCCAGAATAACCGCAGAGGCGCTGGGACCGTGTTGCACAATATTGCTGATGGGTAAGCCTAAAATGGCGCGCACATGTAAGGAAAACTCTGACAAATCCTGACTGATTAAGGTGACTAAACCGGTATCATGTGGTCTGGGTGACACTTCAGAAAAATACACCTCATCACCTTTAATAAATAGCTCTACACCAAACAGTCCATATCCACCTAAGGCTTCAACAACTCGCTGACTCATGGCTTGGGCTTTGTGCAATACCTTCGCGGGCATGGCTTGTGGTTGCCAAGATTCACGGTAATCACCGTCTTCTTGCCTATGGCCAATCGGGTCACAAAAGTGGATGCCATTGACCGCACTGATGGTCAGTAAGGTGATTTCATAGTCAAAAGGAATAAAGGCTTCAACAATCACCCGACCTTGACCTGCTCGGCCACCTTCTTGAGCATAAGCCCACGCCGGTTGAATTTGCTTTGCCGTCTTAATCACACTTTGGCCTTTACCCGATGAACTCATCACAGGTTTAACCACACAAGGCATTCCAATGGTGGCAACAGCTTGTTCAAATTCATCTTGGTTGTTGCAAAAAAAGTAAGCTGATGTGGGCACGGCTAATGTTTCTGCCGCCAAGCGTCGAATGCCTTCGCGATCCATGGTTAGTTGGGTCGCCTTTGCTGTCGGCACCACCCGCAAGCCTTGTTGCTCCAGTTCCAATAACGTTTTAGTCGCAATCGCTTCGATTTCAGGGATCACCAAGTCAGGCTGCTCGAGTTCAATAACCGTTTTGAGTGCATCGGCATCGAGCATGTTGATCACATGAAAACGATGAGCAATTTGCATGGCTGGTGCATTCGGGTAGCGGTCGACCCCAATCACCTCAATGCCGTAACGTTGTAATTCTATGGCGACTTCTTTACCGAGTTCGCCACAGCCTAACAACATCGCTTTGATTGTGCCTGGGGTGTTTGCTGTGCCAAAAGTCGTTGGGGTTGCTATGGTCATGTGCGGCCTTACTAAATAGGATATATTTTTATATGAAGAACAGTGTAACGAGATATGGTGTTATAAATCCAACAGAAAAAGCATTGTTTAGCTAAACCAAGGGGGATAAGGCGATAAAATGTGAGCGATGATTGTGTTTTATGGCGATAAGTAGGTGTTTGTATGCTTGAAATAAATGCTCTGCATGTGATAAAAAATAGCTGAATAAGCCAACATCATTGACTACATCGCTGATGTTGGCTGTGCCATTGGAATCGATTGCTCAGGGCGATATTAGTTAACCAACAGCTCTGCTGCAGTTAAAATCAATTCAGGAGCCGGGCGAACTTTATAGTTGGGATTAACATATTGAAAATGGATTAAGCCGGTTTTGTCTGCCACGTATACCGCAGGCACAGGCAACACCAAGCGTTTATCACCTTGTGGCGTGGTAAACAGGGTATTGTCGACATTCAGCTTAGCTTGGTAAGTCTGGGTGGTTTTTTCACTGGTGTAATACGCCAAACCAAAAGCTTGTGAAGCGGCCATTGATGCATCGGACAGCAGTAAATAATCCAGTTTTTTAGTCGTTATCGAGGCGCGCATTTTTTCTGGGGTGTCGGGTGAAATCCCCACCAACTGAAAACCTAGCTCAATGAGTTTAGGTTCAATGGCTTTGAGCTGACCCATTTGCGAATTACAAAATGGACACCAGCCGCCACGATAAAAGAAAAAGACCGTGGGTTTTTGGGCTACCAATTGACTCAGATCAACCGCTTTTCCATCAACATCTTGCAGTGTAATTGCCGGAATTTGATGACCATTAAGCAGGGGGATTACATGATTTTCGTCACTGGCAATGGGTTTAGCCACACTGGCTAAACTGGCTAAACTGGTTAGGGTCAGTGCGGTAGCGATAAGTAGCGTTTTTAGCATAGTAAGTCCTTGTGAAGTGATGTCCCAACAACAATAGACCATAGCATAAACAAAATAATTTCATCCAAACACAAAAAAGGCGCCTAAGCGCCTAGTTGATTAAATAGCGTGATGCTATTTAATCTTTTTGTATTTTACCGTGCTACTGGCTTTACCGACTTTAACCCGACGTCCATCCATGTTTTTCTCGGCAATCATCTGCTCGCCCACGTTATCGCTACGTTGTTGCTTTTTAGCAAAGCTACGGCGTTGTTCAATTTGCTTAAGCAATACCTCACGGCTGCCGACTTCGTAACCTGGCACTGTGACCCGGCGGATTTTCTGGCCGATTAATTTTTCAATGTCCGCTAAGGTGCGTTCTTCTTCGCGGCTCACAAATGAAATGGCAACACCGGTTTTACCCGCACGACCAGTACGGCCAATACGGTGGACATAATCTTCGGCTAAAAACGGTAAATCGTAGTTAACAACATATTCTAGATTTTGGATGTCGAGTCCGCGAGCAGCCACTTCGGTGGCGACTAATACGCGAATTTTACCTTCAACAAATTCACGCAGTGCACGACGACGGCTACCTTGGGCTTTCTCGCCATGAACCACACCAGAAACAATCCCGTCTAAGTTTAGCTCTTTCACTAATTTATCTGCCGCATCACGCGTCGCGGTGAACACTAAGACACGTTGCCAATTTTTAGTGCCAATTAACTCAGATAATAATTCATGTTTACGACGTTGCTCAACCGGATACACCACTTGGCTAACGGTGTCCGCCGTGGTGTTTTGCTTATCAGCGGCAATAATTTTAGGCTTATTAAGCATCTCATTGGCTAACTTTTTCACTTCAGTAGAGAAGGTCGCAGAAAACAACATGTTTTGGCGCTTTTTGTTTACCGCTTGGATAATTTTTTTAATATCAGCACTAAAGCCCATATCTAGCATGCGATCAGCTTCATCCAGGACTAAAAATTCAACGTTAGATAAACTTAAGTTACAGGCCACAATGTGTTCAAGTAAACGCCCTGGGGTAGCCACAATCACGTCAGCACCACGTTTAAGTTTCTGTGATTGAGAGTCCATTTTAACGCCACCGTAAATGGTTAATACCGTTACGTTAAGGTATTTACTGTAGGCGCTAATATTGTCGGCAACCTGCGCAGCAAGCTCACGGGTTGGCGTTAGAATTAAGGTGCGAGTGTTAGACGGTAGCGTCTCTTTGGGGGTGTCACACATTTTTTGTAAAATAGGCAATGCAAACGCCGCCGTTTTACCGGTACCGGTTTGGGCGCTGGCTAACACATCTTCACCACGACGGATCGCAGGGATCGCTTGTTGTTGAACGGGTGTCATAGCTTGATAACCGCACTCAGCGATCGCGCGTAGTAATTCTGGGGCGAAGCTAAAAGATTCAAATTTCATGGTGCAGTTCCTGTATGTACATCAAAACAAAGCGATTGATATGCGATTCAGTCAACATCAGTTAACAAAAAGTGTTCGCAAATTAATCTGGAATTTTATGGTTTAGAGCCCTATCTAATGGTCGATTCTATGCTTAATTTAGCGTGATTAACATCTTAGGATAGTTGAAAAACGTTAAGCCTGAATTAAGCGCCAATTTTGTGCCATAGATAAGCGGCCGCGGAGTATAACAAACTTTTGTATAAATCCTGAACTTTATCTGTGTCTGGCGCTAAGATTTTTTAGGCGATATCGTTCTAACGGAAATGACTCGATGGCAACGACATTGAGGTGTCGTGTTCTAGCAAAATCCGCGAACATGCTTTTTGACATTGAACTGCAGCCAGTACCCGTAGCAAATGTGCCGTGTCTAGTGATCCAAGCGCTTACCAAGGTAGCAATTTTTGCCTATTTCAACTGACAATTTTGGGCATCTTAGTGGTTTTTCTATCTTCATATTCGGTTCATATTTAGATTTAAATTCACATTCAGCTTAAATACTGGCCATCCGTTATCAATGATTTAGCCGACACTCATTATGATACTTAACGAGATGGTCGATGTTCATCGCGGCCTAGACCCTCTTGGCTTGGTTAACAAGATATCTCCGATCCAAGCATCGTCCTTTGTCGCGTGATAGCGCAAGACATAAAAGTGGCTGTCCGCTAAAGGATTTTATTGATTAAAGCAGAAAAAATCACCGAGAAACACCTAGCCCTCTTTTTCGTTATAATGCTCTACCCGTTATATACCCGTATTTAAAAGGTATTAAAAAGATCATGGATATCAAAGGAAACTGCATCTCATCAATAAACGATGAGCACGGCCCAATTTATGTTTACCAAACAAGGACCAGCCGGATCCTCAGCTTTGATGGGAAAATCTATCAAAGTAGTATGAAACTAAAAGACATTAATGGATTAGCTCTGGGCTACACTCAGGCCATGATGGCGGGTTTATTGTTTATCCCCACAGTAAAAACTGCCACGATTATGGGGCTGGGCGCCGGCTCAATGGCAAAAAACCTACTCAGTAGTTTCTCCGAGTTGCAGGTCCATGCGGTCGAATATCGTGCAGCCGTGGCCAAGACTGCAACAGAATATTTTTACTTACCCGACACGGATCGCCTGTGTATTCATATAGATGATGCGGTGAACTACATGAAACACACCGACATAAAAAGCGATATTATCTTTTCAGATCTCTACAACGCTAAGGGCATGGAACCGAAGCAAGTACAACAATCCTACTTGCGTGATTGTAAACAGGCACTGAACCAACAAGGTGTCCTCGTGCTTAATATCTGGCATACGACAGTTAACTTACGAGAAGAGTTAGATGAATTACTCGCGGGCGTATTTGACAACCAACTACTCAGTTTCGAAGTCGATAGTGGAAACACGATTGTTCTTGCATTCAAAAATGACATTCCCGCGCTAAAAGAACAAGATCTACTGGCTAAAGGTCAATGGTTGCAACAGGAAATGAACATTCCGATGGAACCTTATGCCAAATTACTGTTAGAGACACAAGATTTTTGCGAAGAGTGATGCGGATAGCTATTTTTACTGGCTACGTTATTAAGATATATCTTTGGTTTTATGATTGCTAGAAAGGGTGAATGCCTCCTATTGGTCAAGGCAATGGTTTGCTTATGGGCCTTAGCGCTTTTGCTGTCTAGCTAACACTATAGTGTATTCATTGTGACGCTGGCGCTTTAAAAGCAAGGGGATTGCCCTGACATGGATAAGTGAAGCGGGCTTAGATGTGGGCTTAGATGTGGGCTTAGATGTGGGCTTAGATGTGGACTTAGATGTGGACTTAGATGTGGACTTAGATGT
>TARA_R110000851_G_scaffold333554_1_pt1 | contig 100776 bp, 92 predicted proteins | sample TARA_R110000851 | Tara Oceans TARA_R110000851 (sample SAMEA4397627) | marine metagenome | biome: Polar Biome; feature: [DCM] deep chlorophyll maximum layer (ENVO:01000326); material: water (ENVO:00002006), including particulate matter (ENVO:01000060) such as... | depth 17 m
CGTGTCAGTGGATGCGCATTATAGGCAATACAAGATTTAGCGCAACCCCTTTATTGAGGTGATTTGTCATTTTGGGTTTGTTTGCGGATAATTTAGCCTGACCAGCTAGTTTTTAAGCATTATACTGTCTGAAACCATAAATATATAAGGATTGTTATGTCTACCAATGTAAGAACTTACCAAGGGATCCACCCTAATTTAGCTGATAACGTCTATGTTGATGAGTCTGCAGTACTTGTTGGCGATATAAAATTGGACCATGACGCCAGCATTTGGCCATTAGTTGCTGCTCGTGGTGATGTGAATAAGATCCGTATTGGTAAACGCAGTAATGTCCAAGATGGCAGTATATTGCATGTAACGCGTAAATCGCCTTCTAATCCTAATGGTAATCCATTAATTATTGGTGATGATGTGACTATTGGTCATAAGGCGATGTTGCATGGCTGCAAGATTGGTCATCGCGTGCTAATAGGTATGGGCGCTATCTTACTTGATGGTGCAATAGTAGAAGATGACGTGATTGTCGGCGCGGGCTCACTCGTGCCACCCAATAAAATTTTGCAAAGTGGTTACTTATATGTAGGCAGCCCATGTAAACAAGTTCGACCGTTAACTGACGCGGAACGTGTATTTTTACCACAATCGGCTGATAATTATGTCCGTTTAAAAAATGAGTACTTAGTAGACTTACAACAGTAGCGTTATTCATACAAACGATTTGGGCCAAAAATATGTTGGTCTATTTCGTTTAAGCCTTGTCAAAACAAGTCATTCCACGCATATCTTTATGATCTTCGTTGATACACTCACTATGATCTACAGAATAAATGGCCATTACCGTTTGTTTATTACTTATAACATCGGGACTCAAACACACTCTGAAGACGATAGTTAGCCTATATTTACTAGAAGATGGTAGTTTAGTTTGACTTGAGTCGCGTCGAGCATCGATGTTTAATGCTAAAGAGTATTACCGACTTATTATTAGGATGATGAAGTGAACAGTAACGGACGCATTAACAATAAGCACATTGCCTATGTAGACTTTAAGAGTCATCTATTATTGCTTGCTGTGCCTTTATTTTTTTTCGTTATTATTTTCATATTCGCCATACCTAGTAATGCAAATACCTATTTATACCTAATGCTTATTTGTGGCGTTTACGCTTTGAGTTATGGCATCACTTATTATATCCACAAACAAAATATTTTACGGCTTTGGCAACACTTAGAGCAAGTCATCCACATTAACGATACGACTTATGAATTAGTTAATTTATCCAGTCAATACGATTCTGAAAAAACCTTTTTAGACGCTCTATTGCAAAAAGCAGTAAGTGCTATCGATGATGCCGAAATGGGCAGTATCATTCTGGTTGATAAGAATACCACTAGATTACAATTTGAGTCGGTTGTGGGGTTAGATATAGATGCTCTTCGAAAAATAAACTTTACCTTAGAAGAAACCTTTCAGTTCCGACGGACGAATGGTCGCTGTGATAAAGCGGTTGTGATTAACAACATGAAGAACATCAATGCTAAAAGTACTCTCACAAATGAAGACCAACATGCACTATTACATGCTTCGATAAAACCAATCTGCTCAACCTTATCTAGCCCAATCCATATTGATGGTGAACTTTATGGAATGATGAACTTAGACAGTATCAAGATGGATGCCTTTGGTGATTATGATATTAACTTGGTTAATATTCTAACCTCTGAAGCCGCTAATGCGATTTCGTTATATCAAAAGTCGAAGAAAATCGAAATCATGGCAGATTATGATGGATTAACCGAGCTGTATAACCGTAAGAAGTTTGATGCCACGATTTTACAATGGCAACACAATCCAGAGTTAGCCAGTTATATTATCATCTTGGATATGGATAACTTAAAACCGTTAAATGATCAATATGGACACCAAGCGGGTGACGATGCATTAAAAGCCATTGCACAATCACTAAAGGCGCTATGGCATCCTGAGTTTTTGGTTGCGCGTTATGGTGGTGATGAGTTTGTTGCTTTATGCCGCGGTCCTATCGATACCTTAGAGCAGCAAATCACCCAATTGCAGCAAGACCTCGCCGCTTGCGTACATGGCATTCATTTTAGCTATGGATTTGCACAATATGATCAAGATTGGGAGAGTGCCTTTAAGCAAGCTGATAACAATATGTATACCCAGAAACGACTCAAAAAATGGTCGGCACCGAAGCTTGCACGAAACTAACTTGACCAATCCAGCTTATTAAACACATCATGAAATAACAGTAATGTCACCACTGTCACTAAAAGCTTCTTGTTCAATCAATGCTTCTGCTAGGTCTTCAAGGTCAAAACGACATTGCTCAAACAAACTGGCGGCATTATGTTGATCCACGAGTTGGTTATCACAAAGCTCACTAATAACAGAAAAGCGAGCAAAACAATTAATATTTATCCCCTGTTGCTGCGCAATAAACCTTACTTCATTTGTTTCGATATAGAGCTGATCGGTAAAAATCACGCTTTGATTCATTCGTCCGCTGCCTTTTGTGCTAATGATTCACGCAGTTTTCCCATGACAGATGCAGTATCAGGAGTCACACCGCGCCATAAACTAAAACTTTTTGCCGCCTGACCAACCAACATACCTAGCCCATCAGCGGTTTTTCGAGCATGTTGATCTTGCGCCCATTTGTTAAATACTGTGGTTTGTTGGCTGTAGGTCATGTCATAACAATCAGTGGTTTTATCTACGATAACATTAGGCAGAGTAATTAACTGCCCAGATAAACCTGCAGAGGTTGAGTTAATGATTAAATCAAACGGAGAGTGTAATTCCTCAATGGGTTTAGCAAAAAAGTTGCCATATTCACTGAATAAGGCTTGGAGTTGCTCTGCTTTTTCGTGAGTCCGATTACAGATAACCAATTGAGCCACATTATGCTGCAAAATAGGCAAAATACACCCCCTTGCCGCGCCACCAGCACCTACCAATAAGACTCGCTTACCTTTTAACGAACCAAATAGCATTTCTAGGTCATTCACCAAGCCAACGCCATCGGTATTGTCACCGCCTATTTTGCCATTGGGCAAATTAAACAACGTGTTGACGGCGCCTGCGAGTGTAGCCATCTCACTGAGCTCATCACACATGGCAAATGCTTGTTCTTTAAAAGGTGCGGTAACATTGGCGCCTTTACCACCATCGGTAAAGAATGCCGTTAACGAAGAATCAAATTGATCGACAGAGACGAGAATAGCGTCATAGCTTAAGTCTTGCTGAGTTTGTTTGGCAAACTCAGTATGTATGAATGGCGACTTACTTTGCGCTATCGGGTTACCAAATACAGCATACTTATCGGTCATTTACTTCACCTCTTAGTTAACGGCATTATTTGCCTACGATGGACACATCTGACGTCTATCATCAAATGTTAGCGGCTATATACCTCAGGCATTGGCTTTTTTTGTAAATAGCGATCACCTAGCTTACCTTGACGGCTGTCAGTATCTTGTTTTTCTACTGCTATCCAAATCTTTTGTACTTTACTGCTGAACACCAAAGAGGCGCCTCTGCATAAGACTAAACCTGCCAGTTTTCCAACCGCAATCTGCCCAGTATCTAAATAGAATATATCTGCCATATTTGCCGTCACAGCAGCCAGAATATCACCATAGTTCATGCCATTGGCAACCCCATTGCCAAACTAAAACGGAGTGCGTAAATACCATGGCTACCATCTGGGAAAACAACCGCTATTATTACTCTTGCTTTGGCTAGTTTACCTGCAATTACGAGTGAATGATGCAGCGATTCAACACTTGCTGGCAAGTTACGCATATTCATCCGGCATTACGTGCTAGACACATGCCCTCCGTTATCGCTGAGTCTATGGTGATCGGAGGATCATTTTCATGCGCGCGGCGATTAACAACGCAATAAAAAAGCCTGAACATCAACAAACGATGATTCAGGCTATTTCGACCTTAGCAGACAACATGGGTAACCGATGACTCGTTATTGCAGCATGACAAGGTAGAATCCGATTGAAATTAAACTTCAGCTAACCAGTCTTGTGGTTTTAAGTAGATGTCATACAACTCAGCTTCTGGACTATCTTCTTCAGGGGTGAACGCGTATTCCCAACGTACCAGAGGCGGCATTGACATTAAAATCGATTCTGTACGACCGCCGGTTTGTAAACCAAATAAGGTGCCACGATCATAAACCAAGTTAAACTCGACATAGCGGCCACGACGATAAAGTTGGAACTGGCGCTCATCGTCACCGTATTCTAAGGTTTTATTGCGCTCGACAATTGGCGCATAAGCTTCAATAAAGCCGTTTCCTACCGCTTGCATAAACTCAAAACTACGCTCAAAACCGGGTTCGTTTAAATCGTCAAAAAACAGTCCGCCGACACCTCGAGTTTCATTACGATGCGGTATAAAGAAATACTCATCACACCATTTTTTGTATTTAGGATAAACGTCATCGCCAAATGGCTGGCAAATATCTTTAGCCGTTTGATGCCAGCTAACGACATCTTCTTTAAAGGGGTAATAAGGTGTTAAATCAAATCCGCCACCAAACCACCACACGGGGTCCGCACCTTCTTTACGGGCAATAAAAAAACGTACGTTGGCATGGGTCGTCGGGATATAAGGGTTATTGGGGTGGATCACTAAAGACACCCCCATCGCCTCAAAACTACGGCCAGCTAATTCAGGGCGATGCGCAGTAGCCGATGCAGGCATAGATGCACCCATCACATGTGAAAAGTTAACGCCAGCTTGCTCAAAGATTTTGCCTTGAGTTAATACTCGACTAGTGCCACCGCCGCCTTCTTCACGCTTCCATGAGTCAGCTTTAAACGTGGCTTTGCCGTCGAGTAGCTCTAAACGCTGACAAATATTTTGCTGTAATGCTAGCAGGAATGATTTTACTTGTTGTGCGTCGGGCACTTGAGAAAGGTTGTTTGACATAGTATTAGCTTCCATTACGAAGGATCTGACCACTGCGGGCATCAATAATGGTTGATGGCTGACGTTGTTCGCCCAGCTTACCTAAAATCAATGCATCAATTTTATCAGTAAAATCAGTGAGGATATGTTGTGCATCGACGACCGGTGACTTTCCAGCTAAATTGGCACTTGTCGATACAAGGGGTTTATTGAGGGTGTCGCACAACTCTCGTACAACGGGGTGAGCTGATACGCGCACTGCAATCGAATCAAATTCACCGCAGAGTAATTTGGATACATGGGACTGAATAGGCATAACAAAGGTAAAGGGGCCTGGCCACTTTGATTGCGCAAACTGCAACTGCTGTTCAGTTAGCTGAGTGATATCAAGGTAAGGCAAAAGTTGATCCAAAGAACTGGCTACTAAAATCAACCCCTTTTGCCAAGGACGCTGTTTAACAGCCAACAATTTTTCAATAGCACTGTCGTTGTCAGGATCACAGCCTAAACCAAACACCGCTTCAGTTGGATAAGCAATCACTCCGCCTTGATTTATGACGGCAGCGACAGCGGATGGCTGCAATTGCAACATGAAATTTCCTTACATCAAATTGATATTAATAACGAAAACTACAGAGCTCGTTTATATTTACAGGATTTTTGCGGACACTCAATTCGGCTACCCGCCGCACCTTTACGCTCAACTAAAATCCCGAAGCCACAATCAGGGCAAGCTTCATTATACGGAGGGTAGTTTACGATAAACTTACATTTTGGGTAGGCGCTGCAAGCAAAAAAAGTTTTACCATAACGACTGGTCCGAGACTCAAGATGACCTTTGGCGCACTGAGGGCAAACAATCTGTTCAGCTTGATTGGTGTGATCGTGTTTTTCAATATGAGTACATTCGGGGTAGTGAGTGCAACCAATAAAAATACCAAACCGACCAGACTTAACCGCTAACTCATGGCCACACTGCGGACATTCTGAACCGCTGATAACTTGAGTTTCTATCGACTCATGTTGCACTAGTGGACGAGTATAGTCGCATGTTGGGTAGTTATTACACCCCACAAAGCTGCCATGTTTACTGTGTTTAACCGACAGTTCAGAACCACAAACAGGACAAAGTTCAAACTCTTTCTCCAGTGCATGCTCGTGGACAGTAAACAACTGCGGATCAATTTTCGACATGGTGCTCTCAATGAATAATTTTCTGTAGACCTAAAAAAGGAGGCTAAGCCTCCTTTTTGTTATGAGTGTAAACGCCCTTCTGGCTGCTCGAAGATTAAATCTTCCATTTGCTCATAGGCTGACTCATTTCCTGGCACGTTAAATAGTACCATTAATACCACCCATTTGAGATCTTCTAACACTAATGTAGGTTCATCTAATTCCATGACACGGTCAATGACCATTTCACGGGTTTCGACACTGAGTACTTGTATCTGCTCTAAAAACAATAAAAAACCACGGCACTCAACATCTAATTTGGCCATTTCCGCTTTAGTATAAATACGGAATGAATGTTGTGCGTGATTACACAAGTAAGGTTTATCGCTTTCTTGTAGATCAGCAAGGTGCTCTAACCAAGAAAGTGCTTTTATAATATCAACTTGATGAAAACCCGCACGGGTTAACTCTTTAGTGAGCTCATCTTCATCAACTAATAACTCAATTTCACTATGAACATAATTTTCAAATAAATACATGAGGATATCAAACATGGCTAACTCCTCTTTAGTCTGACGTAACCACCGGGCACTGCTGCAACCCACCCTTGTAACTCAAGTTCAAGCATTTGTATTAACACCAGATCTATTGGTTTCCCACTATCCTCAACTACTGCATCTACCGCAGTAGTTTCATATCCTACACTAGATAACAGCGGAGGAAATGGCAAATCACAAATGTCATTATCTCGTATATGGTGCCGTAGATGCAATTGTTCAAGGTGATAATCCGATAAACTGCCCAATTCTTCGATTATATCGACAGCCGACTCGACAAGTTTGGCGCCATTTTTAATTAAATCATGGCAACCTTGACTATAGCCCCCTAGCACCGATCCTGGTACAGCAAACACTTCACGGTTTTGCTCCATTGCAAGTCGAGCACTAATTAGCGAACCACTTTTACGACTTGCCTCAACCACCACAGTGCCTAAGCTTAGGCCACTGACAATACGGTTACGCCGAGGGAAGTTACCAGCAAAAGGCCCTATACTTGGCCAATATTCACTGATTACACAGCCTGTATTGATAATGTCATGATACAAGTTTTGATGACGCTTAGGGTAAATGCACTCAACCCCGCAGCCCAATACTGCTATGGTCGTTCCATTAGCAGCCAGAGTCGCTTTATGGGCTGCACCATCAATACCAGCAGCCATGCCGCTGGTAATTGAAAAGCCTTGGTGAGCTAAATGATAAGCGAGATCTGCCGTTATATCTAAGCCGCCTCGAGAGGCATTACGGCTTCCCACCATTGCAATACTCGGTAACACAAGAGATTCTATCGACCCTTTAACAAATAATACCTGTGGTGGATCGCTAATTTGTGCAAGTAATGGCGGATAAAGTGGATCAGAGAGGGTCACAATATAGTGATTGGACTGCGAATCAAGCCAGGCTAGGGCTTGCTCGACCTTATTAAAGTCGATACTACATTTAGCCAATAGGCTTGCTGGTAAAGGCAAGGCCTGAGGTTCAAACTCTAGACGTTGACGAATTTCTTCAACGTCCATTTGAGTTAATAATTGTTGAATCCGAGCAGGTCCTAGCCCAGATACGGCACAAACAACTAACCAGTCGACCAGTTTATCTGAAATTATTCACCTTTAATGGTCAAGGGATCTGGTTTAGTCAATTTATCACCGACTCGAACGGGGTGCTCATTGAACATAATCAAACCTAAACTGGTTTTATCAAACACTTTAAAAACCATCAAATTACCATGAAAAATATCTGGCATTTTATACACGGTATCATCTGAAAAGTTCGCCAGCACTTTATCGTAAGATGAACGGTCTATAGGTCGAACTGGATTACCCTCATTATCAATAATAATGTTTTCGCCATCGCGGTACATTGAAAAAACATGTCCAGTCTCAACACCATCATTGGCACCACGATCAAGATAGACGACATCTAACTTACCGGCTTCACGAATGTTACCTGTTATACCAACAATAGAGGTAGAAACACCTAAGTCTGCCGCTTTTGGGATAAAATAAGCCGACATTAACGCTTCATCTTCTACAGGGGCAACATGAAAGCCACCTTTGGTTTCACGTAAGCTACTGAGCAATTCAACTTTTGACACAACGCCAGACTCAATAACCCGCCCACTCGAAGCTAAAATAATTTCCTGGCCTAATAATTCGTCGCTATCTGGAGCAAAAAACTCACGTCCAGTTTGATAAATTGCCACTTTAAGGCCTTGTTCAAGCTGCGCATTAACATAGACAACGTCATCGACCACATGATGAATTGATGGGCTCTCGCCGCTCATAACAATCGGCAATTCCAATAACCATGCAGGATCCACAACTCTATTTTGTACTAAATAGGGTCTAATTAAGGCAAGATCAACAGCAGGAATCGGGCCATCTTTGGATATAACTCGTCCTTCAGGACTCTTCTGAATGTGCTGCTTAACCACTAAACGAGGTTGACCATCAATAAATACTAATGTCAGTCTATCGCCAGGGTAAATTAGATGTGGATTAGCAATTTGCGGGTTAACACCCCACAATTTAGGCCAACGCCAAGGGTCATTCAAAAAATATCCAGAGATATCCCACAACGTATCGCCTTTTTTAACGACATACGTGTCAGGATGGCCCGCCTTTAGGGTTAATGTATCAGCGTTAGCCCCAAAAAAATTTAATGATAAAAAAACAAGTAAAAGTAAGCGTTTCATGGTGAGATCCATGTTGTTTAGCTCTTTATTAGAGCTTTTTGCTGTTATTGATAAGCGGTAAGTATTAAAATTACCCTAATCGCAATGGCCAGTATAGCTATCTGGCTGAAATTTGACAGACTTGTGAAGAGTTTATATATGCCACTACTTAATGTTTTACGATTTCCAGATGAGCGTTTACGCACCATAGCTCAGCCTGTAACGGATTTTGGTCCTTTATTACAAACGCAAATAGATAACATGCTTGAAACGATGTACCTAGAAAAAGGTATTGGTCTAGCCGCAACTCAAGTGGATTTTCATCAACAATTGATTGTGATGGATTTACAAGATGAGATAGAACGCCCAACCGTTTTTATTAACCCTGAGATTATTGCCAGTAGTGGCGACTTTGCAAATGAAGAAGGCTGCCTATCGGTACCGGGGATTTATGCCAAAGTTGACCGTGCTGAATTTGTCACGCTCAAAGCCCTAGATCGTCACGGTAAAGAGTTCACTGTTGAAGCAGATGAGTTATTTGCCGTTTGTATTCAGCATGAAATGGATCACCTTAAAGGTAAGTTGTTTGTCGATTACTTATCACCATTAAAACGCCAACGTATAAAAACTAAGCTTGAAAAAGAAGCTCGTTTAGATGCTAGAGAAGTATAGGAAAAAATTTGAAACCGTTAAAAATTATCTTTGCCGGTACTCCGGATTTCGCTGCCAGACATTTACAAGCGCTCATCGACTCTGAACATGATGTGATTGCGACTTATACTCAACCCGATAGACCCGCTGGGCGAGGTAAAAAACTTACAGCAAGCCCAGTAAAAGCAATGGCATTAGCGCATGCCATTCCGGTATTTCAACCAGCATCATTACGAAATGAGGCGGCACAAGCGGAACTAGCACACCTCAATGCCGATATCATGGTTGTTGTTGCTTACGGGTTGATTTTACCAAAGATAGTTCTTGATACGCCGCGTTTAGGTTGTATCAATGTTCACGGTTCAATTTTACCGCGCTGGCGTGGAGCCGCGCCTATCCAACGAGCATTATGGGCAGGCGACGCAGAAACCGGTGTCACCATTATGCTAATGGATATCGGCCTAGACACTGGAGATATGCTGTTTAACACCCGCTTACCCATAGAACCGAGCGACACCTCAGCCAGTCTATATGAAAAACTCGCAGCCCAAGGACCTGAAGCATTAATTGAGGCTTTAGCAGGATTAAGCGAAGGGACGTTAACGGCTCAAAAGCAAGATGAATCGCTTGCCAATTACGCGGCAAAACTCTCTAAAGAAGAAGCGCGTCTTGATTGGCATAAAACAGCCAAGCAATTATGGCAAGACATCCGTGCATTTAATCCCTGGCCCGTCAGCTATTTTGAGCATCATCAAAGTACCATTAAAGTTTGGCAAGCTGATTATTCCGCAGAAGTATGTCACGAAGCTCCGGGCACCATTATCGCGGCAACCAAACTCGGTATTGAAGTGGCTACCGCTGATGGCAAGTTAATTATTCAGACCATGCAACTGCCCAACAAAAAGCCACTTAATGTGGCCGATATTTTGAATGCTCGTGGTGATTGGTTTACCGCTGGTGTGTGTTTAAACCAAGAGGCTAACTAGCATGAATGTGCGCGCACTGGCAGCTAAAGCGATTTATGAAGTACTTGAAAAGGGTATGTCGTTATCGGTAGCGCTACCCGATCAGCAACAACACCTGCAAAATGGCAAAGACAAAGCCCTATTAGCAGAACTATGTTACGGCGTTATGCGCCAATTGCCACAACTCGACAAATGCGTCAGCGACTGCTTAGCCAAGCCGTTTAAGGGAAAGCAGCGCATATTACATCAATTGTTGATTGTCGGTTGTTACCAGCTTTACTTTACTCGCATTCCGGCACATGCCGCTATTTCTGAAACGGCAGAAGCCTGCCGACAGTTACGTTTTGATGGTTTGGTAAAAGTGGTCAATGGTGTATTGCGTACTATACAGCGCCAAGATGCCGCCTTAAACACCGACTCCGAAACCCTGCATTTTAATACTCCAGCTTGGTTTATTAAACGCTTACAACAAGCTTATCCAGACCATTGGCAAAACATTATTGAGCAAAGCCATCAGCGTCCACCCATGTGGCTGCGTAATAATCAGCAATCACAAACACGTGATGCTTATTTAGCGGCATTAGCCCAACACGATATTCCCGCCCAAGCAGGCCCAAGCCAAGATGCTATATTGCTCGAAGGCGCAAAAGATGTGACCGCTTTACCTGATTTTATGCAAGGAGCAGTCTCTGTTCAAGATGGCGCCGCGCAATGGGCTGCAACCTTACTGGCACCAATGGCGGATGAATTGATCCTAGATGCCTGTGCTGCACCAGGTGGCAAAAGTTGCCATTTACTAGAGCTTGCTCCCGATATTAATTTAGTCGCAGTCGACTTTGATCAAAAACGCCTAGCTCGAGTACAACAAAATCTGGACAGGTTGCATTTAAAAGCGCAGCTTATTCACGGCGATGCTGCTGATATCCCATCATGGTGGCAAGGACAGCAATTTGATCGCATATTACTCGATGCACCTTGCTCAGCCACAGGCGTTATTCGTCGTCACCCTGATATAAAATGGTTACGTAAAAATAGCGATATTGAAGAGTTAGCCAACTTACAAACACAAATATTGGATCATTGCTGGCAATGGCTTAAACCGGGTGGCTGCTTATTATATGCAACCTGTTCTATTTTACCCCAGGAAAACAGCCAGCAAGTTGAGCTATTTCTAACACGGACACCCGATGCGAGTTTAGTACCGATAGAGCAACAAACTCATCTCGATGATATCGGTTGGCAGATTTTGCCAGGACAAGACAATATGGACGGCTTTTATTACGCTCGCCTAGTTAAAGCACTTTAAGGATGTACCTCAAGCCATGAAAATTATTATTTTAGGGGCTGGACAAGTTGGCGGCACATTAGCTGAAAACTTGGTCGGTGAAAATAACGACATCACACTCGTCGACAGTGATCGCGCTCGACTAAGGTTGTTGCAAGACAAATTTGATTTGCGTGTTGTTGTCGGTCATGGCGCCCATCCTAGTGTACTAAAAGAAGCGGGAGCAGAAGACGCGGACATGCTCATTGCAGTAACAAACAGCGATGAATGTAACATGTCTGCCTGCCAAATCGCTTATAGCCTTTTTGGCACACCGACAAAAATTGCGCGTATTCGCTCAGAAGCCTATTTGGAACTTCAAGATAAACTATTTATCAGCAGTGAAATTAAAAGCGGTGATGCCAAACCTCGTGGCGGTTTTATTATTGACGAGTTAATTGCACCAGAACAGTTAGTGACCGCTTACATACAAAGATTGGTCGAATACCCTGGTGCACTTCAAGTTCTTGAATTTGCAAAGGGTAGACTCAGCCTTGTTGCGGTTAAAGCCTATTATGGTGGCCCACTAGTGGGTAACGCACTCGCCACATTACGTGAGCACATGCCCAATATTGATACCCGGGTGGCGGCTATTTTTAGACAAGGTCGTCCCATTATGCCGCGTGGCACCACCATTATTGAAGCCGATGACGAAGTGTTTTTCGTCGCCGATAGCCGCCATATTCGCGCGGTAATGAGTGAGATGCAAAAACTGGATAATTCGTACCGCAATATAATGATTGCCGGTGGCGGTAATATTGGTTTTGGCCTTGCCCAAAAACTACAACGTACTCACTCGGTTAAATTGATTGAGCACCGTCAAGAGCGCGCAGAGTTACTGTCTGAAAAATTGGAAAAAACCACCGTGTTTTGTGGTGATGCCTCAGACCAAGAATTATTGCTTGAAGAGCACATAGATCAAACCGATGTGTTTATCGCCGTCACTAACGACGATGAAGCCAATATTATGTCCGCGCTACTCGCCAAACGAATGGGTGCTAAAAAAGTCATGGTGCTGATCCAACGTGAAGCCTATGTTGATATAGTACAAGAAGCTAACATTGATATAGCCATCTCTCCGCAACAAGCTACTATTTCAGCGCTGCTGACGCATATTCGCCAAGGTGATATTTGTAATGTTTATTCATTGCGCCGTGGTGCAGCAGAAGCCATTGAAGCCATCGCCCATGGTGATTCGAGTACCTCAAAAGTGGTCGGGAAAAAAATTGGTGATATCAAGCTGCCACCAGGAACCACCATTGGCGCCATTGTTCGTAATGATGAGGTGTTAATGGGCCACGATAGAACGGTAATCGAACAGGGTGACCATGTCATTTTATTCTTGGTCAATAAGAAGTTCATCGGTGACGTAGAAAAGTTATTTCAACCTAGCGCATTTTTCTTTTAAGTTCTTATGCTTAACTTCAAACAAATCATTTTCATTATCGGTATTTTTCTGGCGATACTAACAGGATTTATGCTGGTACCAATGGCTTTTGCACTGTTTTATGCTGAAGAAACCATTGGTGACTTTATGATCTCTGGGTTGTTTACCGGCTTTTTCGCCATTTTGTGTATCCAAAATGGCCGACACCATCATTTCAACCTCAACATCCGCGACATGTTTATGCTGACAAGTGTGACTTGGTTTGTGGTCAGCTTATTTGCAGCCTTACCCTTCACGCTTTATCACGGCATTAATTATACCGACGCTTTTTTTGAAACCATGTCAGGCATTACCACCACAGGTTCAACGGTTTTATCTGGTTTAGATAATATGGACCATAGTATTTTAGTCTGGCGTTCATTATTGCAATGGCTTGGCGGCATAGGCTTTATTGTCATGGCCGTGGCAATCCTACCGTTTTTGAATGTGGGGGGTATGCGCTTATTTAGGACCGAATCCTCTGATTGGAGTGACAAAACGATCCCCCGCACCCAGCATATGGCTAAACACTTATTCTTGATTTATACGGCATTAACAATGCTATGTGCATATTCTTATCACCTTGCTGGCATGCACTGGTTTGAAGCAATCAATCATGCAATGACAACATTATCGACCGGAGGATACTCAACCTCAGATAAATCAATGGCCATCTTTTCACACTCGGCTCATTGGGTGAGTATCGTGTTTATGTTGGCAGGCGGATTGCCGTTATTGATGTTTGTACAAACCATACAGCAACGCAGCTTACGCTTATGGAATGATCAACAGGTAAAAGGATTTTTACGCTTTGTGTTACTGGTGTCATTTTCGTTAGCCTTTTGGCTTTGGCAACACCAGCAAATAGACTTTTTAGATGCATTAAGATTAGCCAGTTTCAATGTCATTTCGGTTATCACTACCACAGGTTATGGGTTAACGGACTATCAATCTTGGGGGGCTTTCGCCAGTGTGATATTTCTATTTCTAATGTTTATTGGCAGTTGTTCTGGCTCAACATCTGGTGGGATAAAAATATTTCGTTTTCAAATCGCATTCTCAATTATGCGTCAACAAATTAAACAACAGTTTCATCCTAACGGGGTGTTTAAAGACAAATACAATGGCCATCGTATTCGTGATGATATTGTCCGCTCAATCATGGCGTTTTTTATGCTGATGGTTATCGTGATATTAGTGCTTTCAATTACATTAGTACTGACAGGGTTAGACCCAATGACCAGCTTTACAGGAGCGATTACTGCGGTCACCAACGTAGGACCAGGGCTTGGTCCTATTATTGGCCCAGCAGGAAACTTTGCTCCACTTCCTGACGTAGCAAAATGGGCATTGGCACTAGGAATGTTATTAGGGCGCTTGGAAATACTGACTGTCGCAGTGTTATTTCACCCTAAATTTTGGCGTTTTTAAAATCGCTTAGGCAATAACGACCCCAGAAGACGCTAAATGGGTAATATGGTCAGCATAGGCTTTCACATCGTCCCAATCAGTATAATCAATAATTGCAGTAGGATCGGTGGGGCCATCGGTCATCTTCATAATAAGGCGGATCATTAAGCTGTCATACCAAGGCCAAGAAGGATAATCGACTTTACCGGCAATAATTTTGACATCTTGGGGTTTCCACGCCGATAAGGTTAAAAACTTCTGTAAGTATTTATTGTTCTCGGGTATGCGTTTTTCTGGCTTGCGAGCGACGACATTGACGCAAAAAAAACTATTGGGTAACTGCGACAAGTGTCGCTGATTTTCACGAACAAATTCAAACACCGATTTATGATATGAGCCATATAAGACGCAAGCCCCTAACGCAACAGCTTGGTATTTAGACCAATCGATTGGGGTTTTATCTTGAATATTCATCACATCACAATTATCGCCTTTGGATTGAATTTGCTCTGAAATTGCACGGCTAATATGTGCGGTGTGGCCACCCCGAGAATAATACAACACTAAAACATTGGCCATTTTTGATTCTCATTGCTGATTGATTTTCATCAGTTTGGCAAAAAAAGTCTCTTAAAACCCCTGCAAAGATCACAAATTAGAAATGGCTCATATATTTAATCGTTTAAATTGAGATCTCTATGAAGCAAAAGTATTATGATATAGAAAACAAAACTGAACCCAGACTAACTCGCAATTAAAGGTTATATAAGGACACTCATGAAGCAAGATATCGATGTCGCAACGATGCTTATTAATGCCGAAACGGCTGCACAATGGTTAAAAGCCATTGCGAATCCTTACCGCTTAATGATTTTATGTTTATTGTTAGAACAAGAATTAAGTGTCACGGAGTTAAATGAGACAGTGCCGCTGAGCCAATCAGCATTGTCACAGCATTTAGCGGTACTGCGTACCCAAGATTTGGTCAACACTCGTAAGAGCTCACAAGTGGTTTATTACACGCTTAAAAATGAGCAAGTAACCGAAGTTATCTCTATTCTACATCGACGCTACTGCGCTTAACTAACATAAAGGCTTAAATAGCGTTGAGAGTGAATAGTGTGTCCAATAATATGTCATTGGACCCGCTGTTGGTGTCATGAGGTTACATTTGCCCTGTTATTTGTTTGGCATAATCATCGACTTTACTCCAATCCGTAAACTCGAACGTTCCCTGTGTATCGGTCGGTCCTTTGGTCATCCACATGATAAATCGGATCATAAACTTATCGAAGAAACCGTAACGAGGGTAATCTATCTTACCCGCAAAGACGCCTAATAGCTGAGGCTTCCAAGCCGATAGTCCTAAAAACTTCACCATATAAGGATTGGTTTCTGGAGTGTTTTTTTCAGGCTTTCTTGCCACAACGTTTACGCTAAAAAAACTGTTCCGCTTGGTATCGAGTATGGCTTTGTGTTGCTCAACAAACTTGAACAATTCTGGTCGATGTTTGCCATATCGAATACTGGCACCAATAACGACTTTATCGACACAAACTAAATCATCCGCGTCAGCCTCCGCTAGGTTAACCATCCTAACCTGATCGCCATTTTTCATTAAAACTTGCTTGATTTGCTGACAAATTGCCAGCGTCTGCCCATCGACTGTAGAGTACAGAATTGCAGTTTTCATCATTAATTTTTCCAAAATGTAGGGGTGAATAACACCAATAAGGTGAACACTTCTAATCGACCAAATAACATCGCCATCACCAGTACCCACTTGGCACCATCTGAAATACTGGCATAATTTGATGCCACATCACCCAGACCCGGTCCTAAGTTATTTAAACTCGCGGCAGTGGCACTGAATGCGGTAATGGCGTCCATATCCATGGCCATTAAAATAACCATACACGCCACAAATACTAATGCGTAAGCGGAAAAGAATCCCCACACCGCATCAATAATTCTATCGGGTAATACCTTTGAGCCGATCCTAATGGAATACAAAGCCTTAGGATGAACTAATCGTTTTAGCTCACGTGAACCTTGCAAAATAAGTAGAATGAAGCGGATGACTTTCATGCCGCCGCCAGTAGAACCAGCACACCCACCAATAAAACTTGAGAATATTAATAAAATCGGTAAAAACAACGGCCAAGAATGGAAATCTTCAGTACCAAAACCTGCGGTAGTTGAAATTGATACCACTTGGAAGAAGGCATAATCAAGGGTTTTCTCAGGAGTATCGTAAATACCTGACTGATATAATGTCGCGAAACAGATTGCGGTCAACACCAGTTGCACGGCAATCAAAACCCTAAACTCCGCGTCTTTTAGGTAGACCTTAACGTTAATACCACGGCGAGTAAATGCAGCAAAGTGCAAGCTAAAATTGGCTGCCGCAATGAGCAAGAAAACAGCACAAATCACGTTAATTAACGGGCTTTCAAAATAGCCTATACTCGCATCATGAGTAGAAAAACCGCCAATCGCAATGGTCGAAAAGGAATGACAAATCGCATCAAATGCATCCATACCAGCAAAGTAGAATGCTAAAGCACAAGCGGTAGTGAGCAAAAAGTATATATACCATAATGCCTTAGCTGTTTCGGCGATCCGAGGGGTCACTTTAGTGTCTTTAACCGGGCCTGGTACTTCAGCTTTGTACAGCTGCATACCACCAATACCCAACAGCGGTAAAATGGCTACGGCTAAAACAATGATACCCATACCGCCCATCCACTGCAGTAAATGGCGATAAAACAATATTGACTTAGGTAAGTTATCTAGCCCGACAATCACGGTAGCGCCCGTGGTGGTTAAGGCTGAAAATGATTCAAAAAAACTGTCGGTCCAACTTAAATCGGGGTTATTAGCAAAAATAAACGGCAGCGCACCTATGGATCCCAGCACTGTCCAGAACAGCACCACAATCAAGAAACCTTCACGAGTTCGTAGATCACCTTTTTGATGACGGTTGGGGTACCACAATAAAAAGCCTAAAAAAATACTGACAAAAAAGGCCTGAATAAAAGCAGTACCGCCACCATCTTTATACAAGATAGCCACTAATGCTGACGGCAACATGGTGATTGAAAATAACCCCATCAGCAAACCTGTGATTCTAATAATTGTTTTATATTGCATTAAGGATTCTGTTTAAGTTGTGCTGCGTCGGATTTAACTATTGAGTGACATTCTGGCATAAGTTAGTCATAGCTCAAACTGTAAACGTTACTTGTAGTTGGCCCTGAGTCAGTGTCGCTAATGCTTGATTAAAAGCCTGATGGTGTGATTTAGCCAGCTCAAAGTGTATTTCAACAATGTCGCTAAACATTCTATCCGTCACCACGCCATCATGTTGAGCAACTAAATACTCAACATCAGTTAGTTGAGCATAATGACACACTAAGCTTGCCCGATACCTTAGATGCTTCACCTGAGTCTGTATTTGCGTTAATCCTTGCTTTATACCCGAAGTATAAGCACGCACTAAACCACCTACACCCAACTTGGTGCCACCAAAATAACGCACCACAATGGCACCAAGCTCACCCATGTTTGCGCCTTGTAGGCACGCTAACATGGGTTTGCCTGCGCTACCTGATGGTTCACCATCATCACTGGCCCCCATATCAATGGTGTTTTCAGGGCTGCCAGAGACAAAAGCATAACAATAATGATTCGCTCCAGGATATTGCCGCTTTATGTCAGTAAGTGCTAACTTCATATCATTTGGGTGTGGACAATGAAATAACAAAGAGATAAAGCGACTATGCTTTATCTCTTCTTGAATCAATACATTAGCTGTTGGAACTACATAATATTCAATCAACTAAACCAAACTCTCTTGTCATGTTTTCCACTCGGTTATGATGCACTATCACATTATCTTCAATACGAATACCACCAAATGGACGCAGCTCAGCAACAGTTTGCCAATTAATGGCTAGCTTAGCGGTTGCAGATAGTTGCTCAAGCAAGGTATCGATAATGTAAATACCAGGTTCAATGGTGAGTACCTGATTTGCTGCTAACACTCGGGTGCAACGTAAAAATGGGTGCTCATCTGGCGCGGCGACATTAGTACCACGTTCATCATGAGCATAACCGCCCATATCATGGACTTGTAGCCCCAACATATGACCTAAGCCATGGGGGAAAAATGCTCGGGTAATGCCTTGGGCAACTAACTGCTCAACCGTACCATTAGCCAAGCCAAAATCAATCAATAACTGACCAATGTGCTCGTGAGTCGCAATGTGGAGATCGGTGTATTTAACCCCGGGTTTCATGGTGTCAATGATGGCTAATTGCACCTTATTGAGTGCATCAATCAATTCACAGAAGCGATTTTTTTCAAATGCATAAGTTCTTGTAATATCAGCAGCATAGCCGTGATAACTGGCCCCAGCATCAATAAGAAATGATAAACGCTGTGCTGGATTTATATGTTCTAAAGCAGTGTAATGCAAAATAGCGGCATTTTGATTTAATGCCACAATATTGCCATAAGGCACTTCGTTTTCACCTTGGCCAATTTCGAGCAAATAACGCTGCTGTATTTCAAACTCGCTAGCGCCATTATAAAAAGCATTTTTGGCCGCTAAATGACCTTTTACGGCAATTTGATTCGCTCGGCGCATGCACTCAAGTTCATATTGGGTTTTATCCGCACGATGAAAATGTAAGTAATTCATCACAGCATCGGGATTTCGAGAGGTAAATCCTAATACATCTGCAACATCCAAATGCTCACCAACATAAGCCCATTGAGTCATCTCTTTGGGTAAATATTCGGCAATATGATCCGCTTTGGTTAATAATTCAATCTCGAAATGCTCAGTCCAAAAGGCATCAGGCAAATCATTCACCTTGTGCCAAAAATCGACCGGACGGTAAAATACTAAACGCGGTTTATCTTGGCCGTTGGCAATAATCCAACAATTAGGATTATCTAAAATCGGCAACCAAGCTTTAAATTGCGGGTTAACTTTAAAGGGATAGTTTAAATCATCTAAAAACTGTCGGTGCGGCTGACCAGAATGAATAACTAAGCCTGAAATATTCTCACGCAGACAAATTTCAGCGACTCGACGATTTAGTTCACCGATGTGTGCATGATATAGATGGGCTAACAGATCCATTGAGTATCCCTTTTTTAATAAGTGTTAACTTGATCAGTCTATCACAAACATAAAAACTCCTCCCTAGACGATAAGAAATTAAACGGCCGTTTAAATTGGTTGTTGTAATTTGTCTCATTTAGTCGCACACTGATAATTAGTTGGTCAATAGATGGCCGAAACCGCTGTGATTCAAGCTTGATAACTGCACAGTAAATAAGATGTGGAAGTCGCTTTTAAGCAATAAGGAAGCAAGCAATGATCTACCAAAGCCCTACCATTCAGGTTGAGTTACTTGAAGATAATATTGCCAAACTGTGCTTTAACGCACAAGGTTCGGTAAATAAATTTGACAGAGAAACTATAGCCTCTCTTGATGCCGCGCTAGACAGCATCAAACAAAACACTGACATTAAAGCCTTATTGCTGACATCAGCAAAAAGCACTTTTATTGTTGGCGCAGACATCACTGAATTCTTAACCCTATTTCAACAAGACGATGCAACCTTGTTAGCTTGGGTTGAACAAGCCAACGCGGTATTCAATAAGCTAGAAGACTTACCGTTCCCAACGGCCTCTGCCGTAAACGGTTTTGCTCTTGGTGGTGGTTGTGAAACCATTTTAGCAACTGACTTACGTGTTGCAGATACCAATGCTCGTATCGGGTTACCAGAAACAAAATTAGGTCTTATTCCTGGTTTTGGTGGCACAGTGCGTTTGCCTAGAGTGATTGGTGCAGATAATGCGCTTGAGTGGATCACCACGGCTAAAGATCAACGCCCAGAAGATGCCTTAAAAGTAGGTGCTATTGATGCCGTTGTTGCACCAGAGAATTTACAAGCCGCAGCGATCCAAATGCTGCATGATGCACTTAATGGCAGCCTTGATTGGCAAGCCCGACGTACCAAAAAGCAATCACCATTACAGTTACCAAAGCTTGAAGCCATGATGTCTTTTGCCACAGCGAAAGGCATGGTGTTCTCAGTTGCAGGCAAACATTATCCCGCGCCAATGGCCGCTGTGAATGTTATTGAACACGCTGCAGGTTTAGATCGTGATGGCGCATTAAAAGTGGAAGCACAGGCTTTCATTAAATTGGCTAAAACAGACGTTGCCCAAGCCCTAATTGGTATTTTCTTAAATGACCAATTTGTAAAAGGTAAAGCAAAGAAAGCCGGTAAGCTGGCTCATGATGTAAACCAAGCCGCGGTATTGGGTGCAGGTATCATGGGTGGTGGTATTGCATACCAAAGTGCCAGCAAAGGCACGCCGATTGTCATGAAAGACATCGCTCAGCCAGCATTAGAGTTAGGCTTAAACGAAGCAGCTAAAATCCTTACGACTCAAGTTGCTCGAGGCCGCTCTACGCCAGAGAAAATGGCTAAAGTATTAAACAACATTACTCCTTCATTAGATTATGCCGCCATTAAACATAGCGATATCGTTGTAGAAGCCGTTGTTGAACATCCAAAAGTGAAAGCGACAGTGCTTGCAGAAGTCGAACAATACGTATCTGAAGATGCCATTATTGCGTCAAATACTTCGACCATCTCAATCAATTTATTGGCAAAAAGCCTGAAGAAACCAGAACGTTTCTGCGGTATGCACTTCTTTAACCCTGTGCATAAAATGCCATTAGTTGAAATTATCCGTGGTGAGCATAGCTCTGAAGAAACCATCGCAACCGTAGTGGCTTACGCTAGCAAAATGGGCAAAACCCCAATTGTGGTAAATGATTGCCCAGGCTTCTTCGTTAACCGAGTATTGTTTCCATATTTTGCCGGCTTTAGTGGTCTACTCGCTGAAGGTGCGGATTTTGCTGCTGTCGATAAAGTGATGGAAAAACAGTTTGGCTGGCCTATGGGCCCAGCATACTTACTTGACGTAGTCGGTTTAGATACCGGTCATCACGCCCAAGCTGTAATGGCAGAAGGCTTCCCTGACCGCATGGGTAAAAATGGCAAAGATGCTATCGATATTATGTTTGAAAACAAGCGTCTAGGTCAAAAAAATGCCAAAGGTTTCTATGCTTATTCTGTCGACCGTCGCGGTAAACCGAAGAAAGACATTGATCCAACAAGCTATGAATTATTGCACGCCACTTTTGGTGAATTAAAGGCATTCGAGTCTGATGATATTATCGCTCGTTGTATGATCCCGATGATCATCGAAACCGTCCGTTGTTTAGAAGAAGACATTATTGCATCACCTGCTGAAGGCGATATGGGTCTGGTTTACGGTATTGGTTTCCCACCATTCCGCGGCGGTGTATTCCGTTACTTAGACACCATGGGCGTAGCAAACTTTGTTGCCCTAGCAGACAAATACGCACATCTGGGTGGCTTGTATCAAGTTACCGATGCAATGCGTGCACTTGCAGCCAACAACGGTAGTTACTACCAAGCCTAATTAGCGGGAAAGGAATTAAATCATGAAACAAGCTGTTATCGTAGACTGCATTCGTACCCCAATGGGCCGTTCTAAGGCTGGGGTATTTAGAAATGTACGTGCAGAAACCTTGTCTGCAGAACTAATGAAAGCGCTATTAGTGCGTAACCCACAACTAGACCCTAATGACATTGAAGATGTGATTTGGGGGTGTGTGCAGCAAACCCTTGAACAAGGTTTCAACATTGCTCGTAACGCATCATTATTAGCTGGTATTCCTAAAACAGCTGGCGCCGTTACCGTAAACCGTTTATGTGGTTCGTCAATGGATGCCCTTCACCAAGCGGCTCGTGCCATTATGACCGGCCAAGGTGACACCTTCATTATTGGTGGTGTTGAGCACATGGGTCATGTACCAATGAACCACGGTGTTGATTTCCATCCAGGCCTCGCAAACCGTGTTGCAAAAGCATCAGGCATGATGGGCTTGACCGCTGAAATGTTGGGTAAAATGTATGGTGTTACTCGCGAACAACAAGATGCGTTTGCCGTGCGCTCTCATCAGCGTGCTCATGCAGCAACGATTGAAGGTCGTTTTGCCAAAGAAATTTGGGGTATTGAAGGCCACGACGCAAACGGCACACTGATTAAAGTGATGAATGACGAAGTTATCCGTCCTGAAACAACACTCGAGTCGCTTGCGGGTTTACGTCCAGCATTCGACCCAGTTAACGGTACTGTGACAGCGGGTACATCATCAGCATTATCAGATGGTGCTTCTGCTATGTTGGTCATGGAAGAGTCAAAAGCGCGTGCCCTTGGGTTAACGATTCGAGCTCGTATCCGCTCTATGGCTGTTGCGGGTTGTGATCCAGCCATTATGGGTTACGGCCCAGTACCCGCAACCAAAAAAGCATTAACCCGTGCCGGTTTGTCTGTTGCAGATTTAGACCTTATCGAATTGAATGAAGCCTTTGCTGCACAGTCTTTACCTTGTGTTAAAGATCTTGGCTTGCAAGATGTCGTCGATGAGAAGATTAACCTTAACGGTGGCGCAATTGCATTAGGCCACCCACTAGGTTGTTCAGGCGCACGAATTTCAACAACCCTGATTAACTTAATGGAAGAAAAAGATGCAACACTTGGTCTTGCCACTATGTGTATCGGTTTAGGTCAAGGTATCGCAACCGTATTCGAACGCGTATAAGGTTACCAATGCCAAGCTGATTAATGATCAGTAATAAAAAACGAGCTATTTTGGCTCGTTTTTTTATTTTTTTCTTTTCCTACTTTGGCTAATGTTCCACGTGAAACATGTTTTAGGCAAAATAAAAAACGTAAAAAAAACATAAATTAATAGCAAACTTGGCAAGCATAAATCACAAGAGTAATATTAGCGCTAATTAGATTAGTTAAAATAGATAACACTCAATGACCGATATTTACACCCAAGCACAATACCAACTCGATGCACTTGGACTTCGCTGCCCAGAACCTGTAATGATGATCCGTAAAACCGTTCGAAAAATGGCCGAAGGTGAAACATTACTCATCATTGCAGATGATCCAGCTACGACTCGTGATATCCCCAGTTTTTGTGAATTTATGGACCACACGTTAATTGCCTGCGATATCAGTAAAGCCCCTTACCATTACTTGCTCAAAAAAGGATTGTAAATAATGACTATCACCTTGGAAGCTATCGCATACAAAACGGCAAAACGCGGCGCAATGAAACCCGCTTTCTGTGCCAATGTGACCTTAGCGCGAGGGGTGGAAAATGATGTTTTTGGCCGACCAGGCAAACGCCAAGTTACCGTATTGTCGAAACAGCAATGGCAAATAGCCTGCCAACAGGTCAAAATAGATTTAGATTGGTTAACTCGTCGAGCCAATTTATTAATTAACGGCTACCAATTTAGCGCCGCTGATGTTGGCAAAATTATCAGCATTGGAACTGAGCTTCGATTGCAGATCACCGGCGAAACCGATCCCTGTAAAAAAATGGAACTCGCGCATGCAGGTCTAGAACAGGCATTAACACCAGATTGGCGTGGTGGTGTTACGTGTAGAGTCATCAATGGCGGATTAATTCAGCCTGGTGATCTAATCATCCTTAGCTAAGCTGTAATTAATAAATTTAGCCACATTCATTAAATAGAACTCATCTCAAATTAAGCTTGATACATTAATATCTGCAGCACATTTACCCATTTCTATTACTGACGTTATCCCTAAAAACTCATTGCAAACTTCGCTTGCGATGGGTCAACATGATTAAGTTGTTAATATACATCATCAATTGAAACAGAATTGTAGTACCCCTTATGCGTTAATTATGCGATAAAGGGGGCCATTAAATTCATTTCAACCTCATACTTAATTTAAGAATTAAGAATAAATGAACTGATTTAACGCTATTCGTAAAATAAAAAACAAGATTAACAAAGCCAACAACAAACTAAAAAAATAACGGATAATTTATGTTTACTCAAAAACTAACACCACTTTATACCGCGCTGGCATTAACGTTAGGTCTAAATACAGCAGCCTTTGCTGAAGATGAAAAAACCAAATGGCTCGTCAATGCGCCTGAAAATGCACCTCTGACAAAAATAGACATTAATGTTTCTGAAGGTACTTGGATGAATATCAATGTATCACCAGACGGTAAACACCTTGTGTTTGATCTATTAGGCGACATTTACCAAATTCCGATTGCTGGTGGTGAAGCAACCCCACTAGCACAAGGTACTGCTTGGCAAATGCAGCCCGTTTATAGTCCTGATGGTAAATATATTGCTTTTACCTCTGACGAGGATGGCGGTGATAATATTTGGATTATGAATGCCGATGGCACTAATCCCCACCCCATTACCACCGAAACATTCCGTCTATTAAATAGCCCTGCCTGGAGTCCAGACTCACAATACCTGGTGGCCAGAAAACATTTTACCGGTACCCGCAGCTTAGGAGCTGGTGAAGTATGGATGTATCACATCGCAGGGGGTGAAGGCGTTAAACTTACAGAGCGCCCAAATGAACAAAAAGATTTAGGCGAACCCGCTTACTCACCCGATGGGCGTTACATCTACTTCAGCCAAGATGCCACCCCAGGCAAAACCTTTCACTACTCTAAAGACTCAGTTAAAGGCATTTATAAAATAAAGCGTTACGATACTCAGACGGGTGATATAGAAGTCATAATCGAAGGTACCGGTGGTGCAATTCGTCCAACACCAAGTCCTGATGGTAAAACACTGGCATACATCAAACGCGATGGATTCCAATCGACGTTATATTCTGTCGATTTAACCTCAGGTAAAGAAACCAAGCTTTATGACAAGCTTGATCGTGATATGCAGGAAACCTGGGCAATCCATGGTGTTTACCCGACAATGTCATGGACCAATGACAACAAGCACATCGTATTTTGGGCTAAAGGTAAAATAAACAAACTCGACGTAGACAGCAAACAAGTCTCTGACATTCCATTTAGTGTTAACGCTCAACGAGACATTCAACCCTCGGTCCGTTTTACCCAAAATCTCGACCAAGATGAGTTTAATGTAAAAATGCTGCGTATGGCACAAGTGTCACCAGACGGCAACAAAGTGGTGTTTGAGGCTCTAGGTAAAATTTGGATCCGTAATATAAATGATGGTAAAAAAACACGTCTAACGCGTTTAGACGAAGATATAAATGAACTTTTCCCACAATGGTCTCGAGACGGCAAAGATATTGTGTTTACCACTTGGACAGACCAACTACAAGGCAGCGTTAGGGTCGTTAGCGCCCGTGGTGGCAAAGCTAAAGTACTAACCAGTGAGCCTGGTAAATATATTGAACCGACCTTTTCACCTAATGGCGACTATGTTGTTTACCGTAAAGCGCGTGGTGGCGACATAACACCACGGACTTGGTCACAAGAACCTGGTTTATATAAAGTCGATATCAAGGGTAAACAGAATACCAAGTTGACCGCTAGCGGCCATCAGCCACAATTTGGCGCAGACTCAGACCGAGTGTATTTTATCGATGTTGCTGACACACCTGAATTTTCCTCGATTGGCATGAATGGTTTTGAAAAACGGACCCATTACACCAGTGAGCATGCTACAGAGTTTCGTTTGTCACCAAACGGTGAGCACTTGGCCTTTGCCGAGCGTTTCCGAGTTTATGTTACGCCCTTTGCAAAACACGGTGAAACCATTGCCATTGGCCCTAATGCCACTAATTTGCCCATTAGCCAACTAAGCACCCGTGCAGGAGAGAGTATTAGTTGGAATAGCCAAAACAACCAACTTTATTGGACCTTAGGCCCAGACTTATATCAAGCAGAAGTTGACACCCAATATGGAAAGTCTGAAACCAAAGTTGAACCTATAATCACCTCTCTGGGTTTTAAAGACAACGCTGATGTTCCACGTGGAACCGTGGTGTTTACTGGCGGCAAAGTAATCACCATGGAAAATGACAAGGTGATCGACAATGGTGTTGTCATTGTTAAAGACAATAAAATTGTTAGCGTCGGCGGTGCTGATACCACTATCCCTAAAGACGCCCAAGTCATCGACATCAGCGGCAAAACGATTATGCCAGGCTTATTCGATGCCCACGCTCATGGTGGTCAAGCAGATGATGAAATTATTCCACAGCAAAACTGGGCATTGTATTCAGGTTTATCACTTGGGGTGACCTCGATCCATGATCCCTCAAATGACACCACTGAAATATTTGCCGCTTCTGAGCAGCAAAAATCAGGCAGAATTGTCGGGCCACGAATTTTTTCAACCGGTACCATTTTGTATGGCGCAAATCTACCCGGTTACACCTCGCACGTTGACTCGCTCGATGATGCTAAATTCCATTTAGAGCGTCTTAAAAAAGTTGGTGCCTTTAGTGTTAAAAGCTATAACCAACCACGTCGCGATCAGCGGCAGCAAATTATCGCCGCGGCACGCGAACTTGAAATGATGGTGGTACCAGAAGGCGGCAGTTTATTACAACATAACTTGTCGATGATTGCCGATGGCCACACAACGGTAGAGCACTCATTACCCGTTGCCTCAATTTATAACGACATCAAACAATTTTGGAGCCAGACGGAAGTCCACTACACCCCGACACTGGTTGTTGCCTATGGCGGTATTTCAGGCGAAAACTACTGGTATGACAAAACCGATGTTTGGGCTCACCCTCGGCTAAGCATGTATGTACCACACGATATTTTAGATGCACGTTCAATGCGCAGAACCACAGCACCCGACGCACATTACAACCACTTTAACGTGGCGCGTGTAGCAAATGAACTCAATGAACTCGGCGTAAAGCCCAATATTGGTGCTCACGGTCAACGTGAAGGTCTAGCCGCTCACTGGGAAATGTGGATGTTTGCTCAAGGTGGAATGAGTAATATGGAAGTATTGAAAACAGCGACCATAAATCCGGCTATTACCTTTGGTATGGACCATCAACTAGGTTCTATTAAAGTCGGTAAATTGGCAGACTTAATAGTGATTGATGGCGATCCATTAGCCGATATCAGAACTACTGATAAAGTCACTTATACCATGGTCAATGGTAAGTTGTTTAACTCAGAAACCATGGATCAATTAAACGGTGATAAACACCAACGTAAACCATTTTTCTTCGAGAAAATCTAAACCAGTTAATATGTTAAATTACAATAAAGTGACTTAGACAAAAAAGGGCTGTTCCACGTGGAACAGCCCTTTTTATTGTCGATCAAGACTCATTAAAACTGGCCATAACAATGACAATCTGTGGTGTGGTCATTAACCATCCCCACCGCCTGCATAAACGCATAGCAAATTGTGGGCCCGACAAAATTAAAACCAAGCTTTTTTAATGCCTTAGACATAGCTTCAGACTCAGGGGTTTGTACTGGAACTTGACTCAATGATTCAAACTGATTAACGTTAGGCGAACCGCCGACAAAATCCCACAAAAAAGTAGCAAAATCATTACCCTGCTCTACAAACGCCATATAGGCTTTGGCATTTTTGATGATCGAGTTTATTTTAAGTCGATTACGCACAATACCCGGTTCAAGCATTAATGCTTCCACCTTGTGTTGATCATATTGGGCAATAATACTGGGCTCAAAATTGGCAAAAAATTGCTCATAGTTTTGCTGCTTTTTTAAAATAGTAAGCCACGATAATCCAGCCTGCTGACCGTCTAAACATAACTTAGCAAAAAGCTGTTTGGGATCAAATTGAGGTCGTCCCCAAACCGTATCGTGGTATTGCTGATATAAAGGATCTTCACTTACCCAACCACATCGGTTAACTTGCATACTAGAGTCCCATTAACGTTTTTATGTATACGTTAAAAAATAACCTACATCTGCCTTGCTCGACAAGGTATAATCATAACCATTTTCTATTAATAGCCTGACAGTAGTAGACATGACGACGAAACACGACGTAAAGACATTTCAGGGTTTTATTCTAACCCTTCAGGAATATTGGGCGCAACAAGGTTGCGCTATTGTTCAACCTCTGGATATGGAAGTTGGCGCTGGTACTTTTCACCCGCAGACGTTCTTGCGTTCATTAGGCCCAGAGCCAATGAGCAGTGCATATGTGCAACCGTCTCGCCGTCCTACTGATGGACGTTATGGTGAAAACCCTAATCGCCTACAACATTACTATCAATTCCAAGTAGTCCTCAAGCCATCGCCAGACAACATCCAAGAACTTTATCTTGGCTCACTTGAAGCCCTCGGCATTGATACCCAAATACATGATATTCGCTTTGTTGAAGACAATTGGGAATCGCCAACATTAGGTGCTTGGGGATTGGGTTGGGAAATCTGGCTTAATGGAATGGAAGTGACTCAGTTTACTTATTTCCAGCAAGTCGGCGGCATTGAATGCAGCCCCGTTACCGGTGAGATCACTTACGGACTTGAGCGTCTAGCGATGTATATTCAAGAAGTTGATAGTGTATACGATCTTGTTTGGACCGACGGACCTTTAGGTCGTGTCACTTATGGTGATATTTTCCATCAGAACGAAGTTGAGCAATCAACTTATAACTTTGAACATGCCGATGTCGACTTTATGTTCACCCTGTTCGATCAGTGTGAAAAAATGTGCCATCACCTTTTATCACTCGAAAAACCGCTACCATTACCTGCTTACGAGCAAGTCATGAAAGCATCACATGCTTTCAACTTACTTGATGCTCGCCATGCTATATCAGTTACCGAACGCCAGCGTTATATTCTTCGCGTTCGCACGATGGCAAAAGGTGTTGCAGAATCTTATTATCAAGCACGTGAAGCTCTTGGCTTCCCAATGTGTAAGTAGAGGTAACGAATGAATTTTGAAAACTTACTCATTGAAATTGGTACCGAAGAGTTACCGCCAAAGTCACTGCGCACTTTAGCCGAATCATTTCTAGCAAACTTTACCGATGAATTAACCAAAGCAGATTTACATTTTGAATCTGCAACTTGGTACGCAGCCCCTCGACGTTTAGCGATTAATGTCATTGGTTTAGCACAAGCTCAAGCCGATAAAGTGATTGAAAAACGTGGACCCGCAGTCAGTTCAGCATTTGATGCAGACGGTAATCCAACTAAAGCAGCACAAGGTTGGGCGCGTGGTAACGGTATTACTATTGAACAGGCCGAACGTTTAGTGACCGATAAAGGTGAATGGTTAGTTCATCAAGCTAAAGTAGTTGGCGTTGAAACAAAAAGCTTAATTACTGACATGGCACAGCGAGCGTTAGACAAGTTACCTATTCCAAAACGGATGCGTTGGGGTTACAACAAAACGCAGTTTATTCGCCCTGTGCACACAGTGACCATGTTACTAGGTAGCGAAATAGTTTCTGGCGAATTACTTGGGATTAAATCTGACCGCGTTATTCGCGGACATCGCTTTATGGGCCAAGCGAGCTTTGAATTAGATCATGCAGACAACTACCTCGCCGCGCTTAAAGAGCAAGGAAAAGTCCTTGCCGATTATCACCTGCGTAAATCACTGATTAAAGCCGATGCTGAAGCCGCTGCAGCCAAATTAGGCGGCGTTGCCGATATTGAAGACAGCTTATTAGAAGAAGTGGCCTCATTAGTTGAATGGCCAATTGTATTGACGGCCAGTTTTGAAGAAAAGTTTTTAGATGTGCCTTCTGAAGCCTTGGTTTACACCATGAAAGGTGACCAAAAATACTTCCCCGTATTTGATAAAGCAGGCAAGCTACTGCCTAACTTTATTTTTGTTACCAACATCGAATCAAAAGATCCACAACAGATTATATCGGGTAACGAAAAAGTGGTACGCCCTCGTCTTGCTGATGCAGAGTTTTTCTTTAATACTGATAAGAAACAAAAGCTTGAATCTCGTATTGCTAGCTTGGAAACTGTGGTATTTCAAAAACAACTGGGCACATTAAAGGCCCGAGTTGAGCGTATTTCAACGCTAGCTGGTTTCATTGCAACGCAAATGAACGACAACGGTGTAAACACTAATAGTGCTGATGCCAGCCGCGCCGGTTTATTGTCTAAAGCTGATCTTATGACTAATATGGTTATGGAGTTTACCGACACTCAAGGCACTATGGGCATGCATTATGCCCGTTTAGACGGCGAAGAAGAAGCCGTTGCCGTGGCGCTTGAAGAGCAATACAAACCTAAATTCTCGGGTGATACAGTACCAACAGCAAGCGTATCATGTGCCGTTGCGTTAGCTGAAAAGCTCGATACTTTAGTGGGTATTTTTAGTATTGGCCAAGCTCCAAAAGGGGCGGCTGACCCATTTGCCCTTCGCCGTGCAGCCATTGGTATTTTACGCATTATCGTTGAAAACAAACTGCCACTCGACTTAGTTGAATTAATCGCTAAAGCTCAAGCATTGCACGCAGCTAACGTGACTAATGCCAATAGCGGCGAAGATGTCCTTGAGTTCCTGCTCGCACGTTTCCGTGCTTGGTACCAAGATAAAGGCATTCAAGTCAATGTTATTTTGGCCGTACTTGCTCGTCGCCCTACTCGTCCAGCAGACTTTGACAGCCGTATTAATGCTGTTTCTCACTTCCGTGGTTTAGACGCTTCTACCGCGCTTGCAGCAGCGAATAAACGGGTATCGAATATTCTGGCTAAAGTTGAAGGTAAACTGCCTGAAACCATCAACCAAGCACTATTAACCGAAACAGCAGAAAAAGCCTTAGCCGACAAACTAGCACAACTGCAACCGCAGTTAGCCCCCTTGTTTGCCAATGGCGATTACCAACAAGCATTAACCTTGCTAGCTGACTTACGCGAAAGTGTCGATCTGTTTTTTGAAGATGTGATGGTAATGGCTGATGATGAAGCATTGAAAAATAATCGTTTAGCCTTATTAACCAATCTTCGTGAGCAGTTCTTACACGTTGCAGATATTTCATTACTGCAATAGTTTGCTTCAGCTGCCATTAAAATGAAGTGACAAAGCGCCGAAAGGCGCTTTTTTATGGGCGTTATACTCATTAAGCCTAAACTTGGGGTCATAAATGGTTATAAAACTGCTCATATTCCCTGACTGAGGTTAATTTAAAATTGCATAAGCTTCTGATGTAATGAAATAAACTCTTCTTCGCTACACTCTACTTGAGCTAACAAAACCGTTAATGCCGGTTTAGGTAATTTATCGACTTGCTTTAGCATTGAGCACTCACTAATAATATTAGCTTTCCAGACTAGCAGTGCCATATCGTCTGTAGGCTTAATATTACTATTGGCAAGGAGAGTTAATGGCGTTTCAAAGTGTTGTGGTAGTTGCCAATAACGGGCTAAAAGCGCACTCAGGGTTAACGACTTTGTGGTCATGACCTGCTTAAATAGCTGTGAGTTAGGCTGATCTCCAGGTTCAGCTTGATAAAAAGCATCTACCAGCATCTTAAAAATAGCAATTTTACCGACATCATGGAGCAAGCCCAATAGAAAAGCACTGTCACGCTGGTCAGGCTTCGCTAACTCGCTGGCCAAGAAAGCCACTTGCATAGAGTGGCGCCAAATTTCAGCGCCGAACCGTCTAAAATAAATAGGTTTTATATCTATCAACTGACGGGCTAAACACGCAGTAATAAATTGTCTTAATTGCTGTCGACCCACTTGAACTAATGCTTGCTGAATACTACTAACATCACTATTAGCTCGTTTGAAAGCGGGTGAATTACAAAGTTTAAGGACTTCAACACACAATAATGGATCTTGCTCAATGAGTTTGATTAACGCTTGGGTTTCAATACTGTCATCGGCAAGTTTTTTATCGAGTTCCAGTATTTTACTGGGTAGCTTTAATACGTTTTCTGCAATCGATTGAGGTGAGCTTAATGCCTGTTCAATATTTCGCATCACGCTACGCTCTAAATTATTGGCGATCCCGGTTACTGTCGTTTGTTGGTTTGAAAATAACAAACTATAAAATAAAGTAGACAAGTCTAACTGTGATTCAGCGGCTTGATTTACGGTGATCTCAATTGCAGGTACTGGCGCTTTCGGTTTAGTTTGTTGACGTTTCTCTACTGTGGTTATGCCAGTAAATTTGACTTGTTCATTGTGGTCACGAAAATTAAATAAATTTTTAAAAAAACTAATAACCACGATTACAAACCTTATAAGCTGTTGATTAATTGCTATTATAATCAATATAGTAAAAAAAATGGGTGCCAAAGGCACCCATTTACACACATAATTTATGTTATACGTCTAAGTTTGCAACATTAAGCGCATTGGTTTCAATAAACTCACGACGCGGCTCAACTTGGTCGCCCATCAAGCACGTAAAGAGCTGATCTGCAGCAACCGCATCTTCAATGGTCACACGTAACATACGACGGGATTCCGGATCCATTGTGGTTTCCCATAACTGCTCAGGGTTCATTTCACCCAAACCTTTATAGCGTTGAATATAAAGACCGCGTTTGGCTTCACTCATCGTCCAATCTAGCGCTTCTAAGAAACTTTCAACGTCTTTAACACGCTCGCCACGTTGTACGTAACCGCCTTCTTCAATCATACCGTGTAACGCAGCACCTAATTTAGCCATACGTTGGTAATCCGTTGACGTAAAGAAGTCATGACCAAATAGATAGGTGAAATCAATACCGTGTTTACGGATTGTCACACTAGGGGTGTAAACCTTACGTTCAGGATCAAGCATGACATTCGAAGTGTAGATAATGCCACTATTTTCACGCTCAACTAATGCCGCAATAAAGTCATTGCACCATGAGGTCATTTTCGCTTCGTCATTCAACACATCCGCGGTGACTTCTGGGTGATACAACATTCGGTCAAGTAAGTTGGACGGGAAGCGTTTTTCTAGACGCTTAATGATGCGTTCAACTTCACGATACTGCGCCACCAAGCGCTCTAATGGCTCACCAGACATACCAAAAGCACCTTTGCTTGGGTAAATACTTGTACCATCAAGTGCTTGAGTAGTTAAATATTCCGTTAACGCGGGTTCGTCTTTTAAATATTGTTCTTGCTTACCTTTTTTCACTTTAAAGAGCGGTGGTTGAGCAATATAAATATATCCACGCTCGATCAATTCTGGCATTTGACGGAAGAAAAAGGTCAGTAGCAAGGTACGGATGTGTGAACCGTCGACATCAGCATCGGTCATGATAATGATATTGTGATAACGGGTCTTATCAGGGTTATACTCGTCGCGGCCAATACCACAACCTAATGCCGTGATCAGTGTTGCCACTTCTTGAGACGATAACATTTTGTCAAAACGCGCTTTTTCTACGTTTAAGATTTTACCTTTCAGTGGAAGAATAGCTTGGTTTTTACGATTACGCCCCTGCTTGGCAGATCCGCCAGCAGAGTCCCCTTCCACTATATATATTTCTGAAAGACCAGGGTCTTTCTCTTGGCAATCAGCTAACTTACCAGGCAAACCACCTAAATCTAATGCCCCTTTACGACGAGTCATTTCGCGCGCTTTACGAGCCGCTTCGCGCGCGCGTGAAGCGTCAACAATCTTGCCAACAATTAATTTAGCATCTGCTGGGTTTTCTAATAGGTAATCGTTTAACTGCTCACCCATCGTTTGCTCAACAGCGCTTTTCACTTCGCTAGAAACAAGTTTATCTTTCGTTTGCGAGCTAAACTTTGGATCCGGTACTTTAACAGAAATAACCGCAGTTAAGCCTTCGCGCGCATCATCACCGGTGGCGTTGGTTTTACCTTTTTTGTTATAACCTTCACGTTCCATGTAGTTATTCAAGTTACGCGTCAATGCTCCACGGAAACCGGCTAAGTGAGTACCACCATCGCGCTGAGGAATATTATTGGTAAAACAATAAATATTTTCTTGATAACCATCGTTCCACTGCATTGCCACTTCAACGGTAATACCGTCTTCGCGTTCGTGTGCAAAATGGAATACATCTTTGTTAATCGGCGTTTTGTTACGGTTTAAGTAGTCAACAAAGGCTCTAATACCACCTTCATATCTAAAGAATTCATCTTTATTCTCGAGCTCGTCAACTAAACGAATGCCCACACCAGAGTTCAAGAATGATAGTTCACGTACTCGTTTGGCTAAAATTTCAAAATGGAATTCAAGATTATTAGTAAACGTCTCACTGCTTGGCCAAAAACGGAGTTCGGTGCCGGTTGTCACCGCATCGCCGATTTCTTTGATAGGCGCATCAGGTACACCATGAGTATAAAACTGCTCATAGATTTTACCTGCACGACGAATAGTTAACTGCAGCTTTCGCGATAAAGCATTAACGACCGAAACACCCACACCGTGAAGTCCACCAGAGACTTTGTATGAGTTGTCATCAAACTTACCACCTGCATGAAGTACGGTCATAATCACTTCAGCAGCAGAGATACCCTCTTCCTCATGTATCGAAACAGGAATACCACGACCATCGTCTTTTACTGAGACTGAACCATCGGAATGAATGGTAATGGTGATTTCGCTACAATGGCCTGCTAAAGCTTCATCGATAGAGTTATCAACCACTTCGAATACCATGTGATGAAGACCTGTGCCATCATCAGTATCACCAATGTACATACCAGGTCTCTTACGGACTGCATCAAGGCCTTTTAATACCTTGATACTCGAAGAATCGTAACTATTCTCTGACATATTTATCTCTCGTTGTTATTCAATAACTGTTACCAGCCCTTGTTCCACATGAAACGTCCTGTTTGGAGGGCTAGATAACGAATCGACTATTGTTAGCGGATCAATCGCGGTGACAAATATTTGTGCACCGGTTTCGGTTAACTGCTGAAGCAATAGCTGCCTATGCTGTGCATCCAACTCTGACGGTAAATCGTCAACCAGATAAATACTGTTTTTATCTAGCTGTTGTTTGAGCAACTTTCCCTGTGCAATACGTAGTGCACAGACTAATAATTTTAATTGTCCACGGGACAACGCATCCTGCGCGGGTAAAGTACCCACACGCAAACGTAAGTCTGCTTTATGGGGCCCGCTACCCGTATTACCTGCGGCTAAATCTCTTGAGTATTGGTTTTCAAGTAATTGTGAAAAATCCGTTTTACTGTCCCATCCTCGGGTAAAAGAAACCTTAATATCAATATGAGGTAAAAACACTCCGATTATACCCTTTAGTAGCCCATTTAACGAGTCTACATATTGATTTCGTATATCGGTAACCTGTTCAGCATACCGCACCAACTCCTTATCCCAAAATTGTATTTGGCTATAGGGTGATTGATTTCTAAGTAATTGATTGCGCTGCTTTAATACCTTCCTGGTATTCACCCAAGCTTGATAAAAATACGGGTCGGAATGAAATGCCCCCCAATCGATAAATTGACGGCGAGCTTTAGGTCCCTCGAACAATAAAGAAAAACTTTCTGGAGTAATAACTTGAATGGGCAAAGTATCGGCCAACGTTGATAAACGCTTCACTTTCTCGCCATTGATTTTAACTTCAATCTCACCACTTCGATGGCGACGTAAACCAATTTTATAGTCTCTGTCGGCGTCAATTAACTGGGCAAATAGGGTCAGTTTATCGTCATCATGGTTGATCACCCGTTGCGATAAGTGGCTGCGAAACGAGCGGCCCATACCCAAAAAGTAAATGGCTTCAAGAATACTGGTTTTGCCACTGCCATTTTGACCGTAAATCAAATTTAAGCCATCACAAGGCTGTAATGACGCAGAGGTAATGTTACGAAATGAACCAATGGTAAGACGCGATAAACTCATGAAGACCTATTTGTGATAACCGGAATAAATAATCCTATATAGACAAAGAAGGTGCCTTACAGCACCTTAATAAACAATCAGACGATAACCCGTTAAAGACGCATAGGCATCACCACATACATAGAATCTTCTTCTTTGTGGTTCTCAATCAAAGCACTCGAATTACCATCAATTAAGGTAATACGCACTTCATCGCTGGCTAAGTTATTTAACACATCAAGTAGATAGCTGACGTTAAAACCAATTTCTAAATTATCAGAGTCATAATCAACATCAATGATTTCTTCAGCTTCTTCTTGCTCTGGGTTATTAGCAGTAATTTTCAATAACCCAGGTTCAAGCTGAATACGAACCCCACGGAATTTTTCATTCGACAAAATAGAGGCGCGGGTTAATGCTTGTTTTAGCTGATTTCGGCTGGCAATGACCACTTTAGTGCCACCCTTAGGTAACACTCTACGATAATCAGGGAAGCGACCATCAACGAGCTTACTGGTAAACACAGCGGAGGTAGTCACGGCCCGAATGGCATTATCACCAATCGCAATGGTAATGTCCTGATCGTCACTGTCGAGCAAGCGTGCCATTTCAACCACCCCTTTGCGAGGCACAATCACTTGTTTTTCAGGTAATGAGATATCTAACGTGCGATGACTTAGCGCTAAACGGTGTCCGTCTGTGGCTATAGCACGTAAAACATTACCTTCGGTTTCAAATAACAAACCGTTAAGGTAATAACGCACATCTTGGTTAGCCATTGAGAACTGAGTTGAATCGATAATCGACTTCAACACGCCTTGCTTTAAGCTAAATTCGATATCTGCTTGGAATTCTTCAACGTTGGGGTAATCTTCAGCAGGCAATGTTGCCAATGAAAAACGGCTACGACCGGAACGCAATAACCATTTATTATCTTGCTGTTCGACTTTTAATTCACTTTGCTCTGGTAATGACTTAACAATATCCAGCAATTTTTTGGCTGGAACGGTGGTACGACCGATATCAATATCACCATGAATTGCCACTTGGCCCACTAACTCAACTTCTAAATCAGTGCCCGTTAGCTTAAGTGAGGACTCACTAACTTCAACTAATAAGTTGGCTAAAATAGGTAAATTGTGTCTGCGTTCTACCGCGCCACACACTAGCTGCAACGGTTTTAACAGGGCGTCCCTATCAATTGAAAATTTCATCGTGTCTACAATCCCTGAATTAAGAAGACAAAGTTCTAATCAAGTTAGCATAATCTTCTTTAATGTCATGACTCTCTTCGCGCAGTTGGGCGATTTTACGACAAGCATGCAATACTGTCGTATGGTCACGACCACCAAAAGCATCACCAATTTCCGGTAAACTTTGGTTAGTAAGTTCTTTAGATAGCGCCATCGCCACTTGTCTAGGCCTTGCCACACTGCGAGAACGGCGTTTAGACAGCATATCTGCCATTTTTATTTTATAGTACTCAGCAACAGTCTTCTGAATATTATCTATAGTGACTAATTTTTCTTGCAGTGCCAAGAGATCTCTTAATGCTTCGCGCACAAAGTCGATGGTGATAGGACGTCCAGTGAAGTTAGCATTAGCAATCACACGGTTTAGTGCACCTTCTAATTCACGTACATTTGAACGTAAACGCTTGGCAATAAAGAAAGCCACTTCATCGGGTAAATTAATGCCATTCTCTTGTGCTTTACGCATTAAAATCGCCACGCGGGTTTCTAACTCCGGCGGTTCAATCGCTACGGTTAACCCCCAACCAAAACGTGATTTTAAGCGATCTTCTACCCCGTCGATCTCTTTAGGATAACGATCAGAGGTTAAAATAATTTGATGATTACCTTCTAGTAAAGCATTGAAGGTATGAAAAAATTCTTCTTGTGAACGATCTTTATTGGCAAAAAATTGAATATCATCAATAAATAACGCGTCTACGCTGCGGTAATAACGTTTAAATTCTTCAATGGCGTTATTTTGTAAGGCCTTAACCATGTCCTGTACAAAACGCTCAGAATGCATATATACCACTTTAGCATTAGGATTGTTTTTAATAATGCCATTGGCCACAGCATGCAGTAAATGGGTTTTACCTAAACCGGTTCCGCCATATAAAAATAACGGATTATAAGCACCACCAGGATTTTCAGATACTTGCAATGCCGCAGCTTTACCTAATTGGTTCGATTTACCTTCAACAAAATTATCAAACTGATATGTTGGGTTAATATTACTGCGGTGGTTGGGATTGATAATCGGTTCGGCCTGGGTATTAAAAGACGTCGTTCCCACTTGGGCTTTCGTTTGACGATTCACAGGCTTAGCAGCTACAGGCGCTGGCGCAACTTGGCGTGCAGAAGGACGGCTACCAATATCAAAACGTAACTTGGGTGCATTACCGCCCATTTGTTCAGTAAAAAATTGATTAATGATATTGATGTATTTATCGCGTACCCAATCCAGCACAAAACGATTTGGCGCATACAAAACCAATGTATCACCATCCATTTCAGCCTGTAACGGACGGATCCACATACTGAACTGCTGCGCTGATAACTCGTCTTGCAGTCTGCCGATACATTGTTGCCAAAGTGAAACCGCCACTTATTTATCCCCAAATATCTTTAAACAAAGGAGATGTATTCTATAGTGAGATCACTATGATCGCTATCCTTAAAAGCAGATTTATCCCCAGCGTGATCATTCTATGTATAAATCGATGATCATCAAAGATCGAAAACGATCGATTAATTGTGAATTTCAAGCAAATCCAGCTTTATTAACCGATCCACCTTGATCTATAATAGCGATTCTTTGATCTACTGAAACAATGAAAGATCCACAAGATATAGTGTCTGTACACAGACTTATCCACATCTTATGGTGCTTAATCGTTAGTAGCTTCAAATAAAGATTGGCATAAATTTATTATATAAGTACTTTCGTTATTGACGACAGTACTTAAAGTGATTACAATTCTGCCTCTTTTTTACCCTTAACTCTAATTTTGGAGATAAGGAAAATTCACTAACAAAGACGGATTGCCATAATGAGTAAACGTACTTTTCAACCTAGCAACCTGAAGCGCAAGCGTTCTCACGGCTTCCGCGCTCGTATGGCTACTGTAGGTGGCCGTAAGGTACTTGCACGTCGTCGTGCGAAAGGTCGCACTCGTTTATCTGCATAAGTAGATAACCAGGTGACTAGCTATACCTTTTCGCGGGAGTTACGTTTGTTAACTCCCGCGCAATTTAAATCTGTATTCTCCAATCCAATCAAAGCATCCTCTGCTGAAATAACTCTGCTCGCAATTCCAAATTCAGAGCAACATCCTCGTTTAGGGTTAACCGTTGCAAAACGTTTTGTTAAACGTGCAAACCAACGTAATCGTATCAAACGTGTGATAAGAGATAGTTTTCGTTTACATCAACACGACATCCCAGATATAGATATCGTTGTATTAGTCAGAAATGGCGTGATGGAAATGGAAAATGCAGAACTACACAAATTAGTAGAAAAGCTATGGCGCAAACTCAGTCGCCGTTACAATGGCTAGCAACTACGGTTATCCGTGGTTACCAAATTATTATCAGCCCTTTATTGGGACCGCGTTGTCGGTTTAATCCAACTTGTTCTTATTACGCTATAGAAGCAATAAAAACACATGGAACACTAAAAGGTAGTTGGTTTGCAATAAAACGCATATTAAAATGTCACCCTTTACATGCAGGCGGTAGTGATCCCGTCCCCCCTAAAAATGACAGGTGTAATAAATAGGCTATGGAATCTCAACGCAATATATTGCTAATCGGTCTGCTGTTTGTCAGCTTTTTAATGTGGCAACAATGGCAAACAGATAAAGCACCACAACCGGCAGCAGCACAAACTGTTAGCCAAACTAACGCCGCCCCACAACACAGTGATGACGTTCCAGAAGCAGATGTTATTGGGGTACAAGAAGAATTACCTGCAACTAAAAACCTTATTAGCGTTAAAACCGATAAGCTTGTTATTAAAATAAGCCCTATTGGTGGTGACATTGTTTATGCCGCATTAGTGGAACATAAACGCGAAATAGACAGTAACGACCCTTTCGTTATTTTAGATCAGCAAAATGATTTCACTTATATCGCTCAAAGTGGCCTTATTGGTCGTGATGGTATTGATAGTAGTGCTAATGGTCGTGCAACTTATAATGTTCAAGCCAGTTCATATTTTTTAGCTGAAGACAAAGACACATTAACTGTGCCATTTACTTTTACAGCAGACAACGGTGTCACCTACGTAAAAACCTTTACGTTTACCCGTGGTCAGTATGATGTCGGCGTAGATTACACCATCAACAACACCTCAACGGCACCGTTACAAGTGCAAATGTATGGTCAAATTAAACAAACGATTAAAGAATCAGAAAGTAGCATGATTATGCCGACTTATCGTGGTGGTGCTTTCTCGTCTGAAGATACTCGTTATGAGAAATATAATTTTGACGATATGGCTGATAAGAATCTTGCTAAAGTTACATTAGGTGGTTGGGCAGCAATGCTACAACATTACTTTGTGTCAGCTTGGGTTCCGCCAGCAATAGATTCAAACACCATTTTCTCAAGAGTCTCTGGTGGTTTAGCCAATATAGGTTTTCGCGGCGCGGTATATGATATTGCACCAGGCGTCACACAAGATATTAGCTCACAGTTTTATGTCGGCCCTAAAAATCAAAAAGCACTTTCAGCTATTTCTGAAACCTTAAACTTGGTTGTTGATTACGGTTTCTTATGGTGGTTAGCCATTCCAATCCATTGGTTATTGATGTTCTATCAATCATTTGTGGGTAACTGGGGTGTAGCAATTATTTTGATTACCCTAACGGTACGTGGTGGCTTATATCCCCTGACCAAGAAGCAATACACTTCGATGGCCAAAATGCGTAATCTGCAGCCAAAAATGACTGAGATGAAAGAACGCTTTGGCGATGACCGTCAGAAGATGGGTCAAGCGATGATGGAACTGTACAAGAAAGAGAAAGTAAACCCTATGGGAGGTTGCTTACCTATTTTGTTACAGATGCCAATCTTTATCGCGCTTTACTGGGTGCTGCTAGAAAGCTATGAATTACGCCATGCGCCATTCATGCTATGGATTAACGACTTATCGGTACAAGATCCATACTACGTCTTGCCATTATTAATGGGCTTGTCGATGTTTTTAATGCAGAAAATGCAACCGGTTGCGCCAACGATGGATCCTATGCAAGTAAAAATGATGCAGTGGATGCCCGTTATCTTTACCGTCTTCTTCTTATGGTTCCCAGCAGGTCTAGTACTTTACTGGTTAGTAGGTAACTTAGTTGCCATTACTCAACAGAAGATTATTTATGCCGGCCTTGAGAAAAATGGCATAAAATAAGCCTAAGCTCAATGTTGTATAACTGATTAAAAAGGCGGCTGATTAGCCGCCTTTTCCTTTATCAATTTTATAGGTACTACCGTGACAACAGACACTATTGTGGCACAAGCGACCGCCCCCGGACGAGGTGGCGTAGGCATCATTCGTATTTCTGGTAACTTAGCCACTAATGTTGCAACCGCCATTATTGGCCATGTGCCAAAAACGCGTTACGCTGAATATTGTGACTTTAACAGTGCTGACAGTAAGGTTATTGACCAAGGTATTGCGCTATTTTTTAAAGGACCCAATTCCTTTACTGGCGAAGATGTGCTTGAACTACAAGGTCATGGTGGTCAAATTGTGCTCGACATGCTAATCAAGCGCGTCATGGAAATCGATGGTATTCGCATTGCTAGACCAGGAGAATTCAGCGAACAAGCCTTTATGAACGATAAGCTCGATTTAACTCAGGCAGAAGCCATTGCAGACTTAATCGATGCCACCAGTGAACAGGCTGCGAAAAGTGCATTGTTATCACTACAAGGTGAATTCTCAAAAGAAGTCCATGAGCTTGTCGACCAAGTCACCAACCTACGTTTATATGTGGAAGCCGCGATTGATTTCCCCGATGACGAAGTCGATTTTTTATCCGATGGAAAAATCGCCAACGCGTTATATAAAATCATCAATAAATTAGACACGGTACAAGCCAGCGCCAAGCAAGGTTCTATTATCCGCGAAGGCATGAAAGTTGTTATTGCCGGTCGCCCAAATGCCGGTAAATCTAGCTTACTGAATGCGTTAGCAGGTAAAGAATCGGCTATTGTAACGGAAGTTGCCGGTACGACTCGCGACGTGCTACGCGAACACATCCACTTAGACGGTATGCCACTTCACATCATAGATACAGCAGGATTACGAGATACGCTCGACACTGTTGAAAAAATTGGTATTGAACGCGCATGGGCCGAAATAGCCGCAGCAGATAGAGTATTGTTTATGGTCGATGGCACCACAACCGATGCCGTGAACCCTCACGAGATTTGGCCAGATTTTATCGACCGCCTACCGGCAAAACTTGGGGTTACAGTCGTACGTAATAAAGCCGATTTAACCGGTGAAACCTTAGACAAAACCGAAGAACAGGGCAATAACGTTTATCGGATATCGGCCAAAACAGGTTTAGGTGTTGATGAGTTAAAGCAACATCTCAAATCATTAATGGGTTACCAAAGTAACTTAGAGGGTGGCTTTATTGCCCGTCGTCGCCATTTAGAAGCACTCGATCTTGCCGCAAGTCACTTACAGCTAGGTAAAGAACAGCTTGAGGTGTATTTAGCCGGTGAATTACTGGCTGAAGAGCTTCGAATGACACAAATAGCCTTATCTGAAATCACCGGTAAATTTACCTCAGATGATTTGCTCGGCAAGATTTTTAGTTCATTTTGTATCGGTAAATAAGTAGACAATATTAATGACAACACTCGCTAACCAAGTTGTAGTGCTCGATTTTGAAACCACAGGTTTGTCACCCGATAATGGTGACCGTGCCATTGAAATCGGCGCGGTAAAATTGGTCGATGGTCAAATAGTCGATACCTTTCAGGAACTGATTAATCCGGGTCGGCGAGTCAATAGCTTTATTGAACAATACACAGGTATCAGCAACGACATGCTCAAACATGCCCCAGTGTCAAAGCAAGTAATGGGACAATTTGCCAAATTTATCGATGGGTTTAATCTGGTGGCACACAATGCCAGTTTTGATAAGAAGTTTCTCGATGCTGAATTTACCCAACACAAGCTGAAATATTCAGGGATCTTTTGCTGCTCTTTATTGTTATCTCGCCGCATAAGCCAAGATGCCCCCAATCATAAGCTCGGCACGCTAGTGGATCATCATCAGTTACCTAACGATGGCGTATTTCACCGCGCATTAGCCGACGCCACCATGACAAGTCATTTATGGTTACATCAAATAGAAGTATTGCAGCAACAACTACCCAAACAACCGATTACCATTGATATGGTCAACAAAATATCCAGTCTTCCTAAAGCTCAAATAGCGCGGTTTTTACGGACTATGAGCTAAATTTATCAGTGATTGAATCACTTTAATGATAACTCTTGCGATAACTTATCGACCAACAATCTCACCTTTGGTGATAAATGACGATTGTGCGGATACAAAGCCCAAATGCCTTCTTTTGGTTGTTGAAAAGGTGCAAGTAATACAACCAATCGCCCCTCAGCAATGGCATCATTGACGTAATATCCCGGTAACTGCACTATACCCAAACCCAAAATTGCCGCATTCAATAAACTCAAACCGCTACTACATGCCAAACATCCATGCACTTTTACCGTCTTAGGTTTACCTTTTTCAACAAAATGCCAATGAGGCTGACTGCCAATTAAGCAGTTATGTTGAGTCAGTTCAGATAAAGCATAAGGTGTACCGTATTTAGCAATATAACTCGGTGCGGCGCACACGTACTGGCGTCTATTGGTTAATCGTTTTGCCATCATGCTGGAATTGAGTAAACGCCCAAGCCTAATAGCTAAATCATAACCACCATCAACCAAATCAAGTTGTTGATTTGTTAATTCGCAAACCACTTCAATGTCAGGATATTGCTGCATAAAATCAATTACTATCGGCATAATAAATTTTTCACCGTAGGTCACTTGCGCGGTGATCCTAATCAAGCCTTGCGGTTTTGAAATAGCTCGCTCTGCTTCATCAAGACTGTTTAACACTTGACGACAATGCTGATAATAAACCATACCTTCTTTAGTTAGTGATACCTTACGGGTGGTGCGATAAAATAATTTGGTGTTTAAACGATTTTCCAACTGGCTGATTTGTCGACTCACTTGCGCAGTAGAAATACTCAAACGCTTACCTGCAGCCATAAAACTGTTGGTTTCGGTCACGGCAACAAATTCAAAAATACCTTCCCACTTCATCATTATTACATTATCGTAAAAGTTATTTGTAAAACAAGTTAATTATCATTATATGATAAACAAATACAATGGCTAAATACACTACACTGAAGTTATTACGATCAGCCATGTCGACCATGGTAGCTAATGTTAAGGAAATCATTTATGTCAGCACAATTTATTAAGTCAAAAGCCGCAATTGCTTGGGGACCTGGTCAGCCACTATCGGTAGAAGAAGTCGATGTAATGTACCCAAAACCAGGTGAAGTCATGGTACGAATTGTGGCATCAGGTGTTTGTCACACAGATGCATTCACACTTTCAGGCGATGATCCTGAAGGCGTATTCCCAGCGATTCTTGGTCATGAAGGCGGCGGCATTGTTCATATGGTCGGTGACGGTGTCACTAGCGTAAAAGTAGGCGATCATGTTATTCCGCTGTATACCGCTGAATGCGGTGTTTGTAAGTTTTGTACTTCTGGTAAAACCAATCTTTGCAGCGCGGTTCGCGCTACTCAAGGAAAAGGGTTAATGCCAGACGGCACTACACGTTTCTTTAAAGATGGCCAACCTATTTTCCATTATATGGGTTGCTCAACGTTCTCGGAATACACAGTATTACCAGAAATATCGTTAGCAAAAGTGAATCCAACCGCGCCACTTGAAGAAGTGTGTCTGCTCGGTTGTGGTGTTACCACTGGAATGGGCGCTGTTCTAAAGACAGCTAAAGTTCAACAAGGCGATACTGTGGCAATTTTTGGTCTAGGCGGTATTGGTTTATCTGCAATTATTGGTGCCACCATGGCAGGTGCCAGCCGTATTATTGGTATAGATCTTAATGAATCTAAATTTGAATTGGCTAAAAAATTAGGGGCAACCGATTGCATTAACCCTAAAAACTTTGATAAGCCGATTCAAGAAGTGATTGTAGAAATGACCGATGGCGGCGTGGATTTCTCGTTTGAATGTATCGGTAACGTCAATGTGATGCGCAGTGCATTAGAATGTTGTCATAAAGGTTGGGGCGAATCGGTCATTATTGGAGTTGCCGGCGCAGGCCAAGAAATATCAACCCGCCCATTCCAGTTGGTCACGGGTCGTGTATGGCGTGGCAGTGCATTTGGTGGGGTAAAAGGACGCAGCGAGTTACCCGGTATTGTTGAACAATACTTAGCGGGCGAATTCAAACTAGACCACTTTATTACCCACACTATGGGTCTTGAAGATATTAACCATGCGTTTGAGTTAATGCACAAAGGCGAAAGTATTCGCAGTGTAATTCACTTTGCCAAGTAACGCTTAATTCATCATCGCAGGCGCAGTTAAGCATTCAGACGGCTTAACTGCGTGCTGACAAATAAGGACACTTAATGACCATTGAAAGTATCAGCAGTACCAAAGCATTTGGTGGTTGGCATAAACAATATAGTCATCAATCAAGCGCACTTAATTGCACTATGCGCTTTGCCATTTACTTACCGCCACAAGCAGAAAGCCAAAAAGTACCGGTGTTATATTGGTTGTCAGGGCTCACCTGTACTGATGAAAACTTTATGCAAAAAGCGGGCGCACAGCGCATCGCTGCCGAACTAGGAATAGCAATTGTGGCACCCGATACCAGCCCGCGAGGGGAAGGTGTCGCAGATGATAAAGACGGCGCATATGACTTTGGCTTAGGGGCAGGATTTTATCTTAATTCCACAAAACCACCATTTGATCAGCATTACCAAATGTATGATTACGTGGTAAACGAATTGCCAGCATTGATTGAAGCTCATTTTCAGGTAACACAGCAACGTAGTATTAGCGGTCACTCAATGGGTGGACACGGCGCGTTAACTATCGGATTGAAAAACCCGCACCGATATAACAGCCTGTCAGCATTTAGTCCTATTTGTCACCCAATGGACTGCCCATGGGGCATCAAAGCATTCCGCGGTTACTTAGGAGATGATCAGCAACAATGGCAACAATATGACAGCTGTGAGTTGATGAGCAATAGCCAACAATTTGTCCCCGCGCTAGTGGACCAAGGCGGCAACGACAACTTTTTAGACGAGCAACTCAAACCACAAGCCTTAGTACAAGTGGCTAAAGCCAAAGGTTATCCGCTTGAGCTAAGAATGCAACCAGGTTATGACCACAGCTATTATTTTATCGCAACGTTTATTGAAGACCATCTGCGTTTTCATGCAAAACACCTAGCACGGTTATAAAGTCTATAAGCAGATAATAAAACGAGCCTAGATAGCTCGTTTTTTATTATTAATCAATATATTAATGATTAATTCCCAACAGAAAATAGCCCCTTGCCGCCCCAAACATATTAGCCACTGCAACATAGGCCATCCCCACGGTACCGTTCATGGCCCTGAAAAACGCCACGCATGCAGCATATTATGCTTGGCGCGATCTTCAGAATATGGACCTCTAACGACATTAATAGGGTGATCTATGTAGCGAAAGGGGACAAATCGAAAGTAAATAAGCCAGAATAAGTCATCAACCCATAAATAACTCTCTCAGACCCCTATGCAAGCTCAGCTATCTGTCGTGTTTCTTCAGCAAGAGTCATTTAAACTGGTTGTTTTATTGTTTCATTCAGCCTAATACACGCTAAGGTTAGCCACACAGGGTAATGAAAAATGGGCGTATAATGGACAAATATAATTAATCATTCGGAGTTAAAATGGCAAAAGTCGCATTATTAGTAGGCACAACATTAGGGGGTTCAGAGTATGTTGCCGATGAAATGGCAGCTCAGCTTGCTGAGTTAAATCATCAAACAGAGGTATTTATAGAGCCAAATATCGATGAATTAGGTGATTTTTCACTGTGGATCATTGTCAGTTCTACTCATGGAGCAGGCGATCTACCTGATAATATCGTACCTTTTTATAAACAATTAATGATCGAAATGCCCGATCTTAGCCATATCCAGTTCGCTTTGTGTGCAATAGGGGACTCAAGCTACGATACTTTCTGCCAAGGACCTGAAATGATCACCGAACTGCTTTTACAAAATGGATCTAAAGCTATTGTGGATAAGATCCAAATCGATGTACAACAAGATCCAATACCGGAAGAACCCGCTCTAGCGTGGTTATTGCAATGGCAACATCTTATCTAAATGTCAGTAAACGCGATCATATCCTGAATAAATAATGATCCATTCACAGATTAGATTACACTTATCCACAATATACTCTTTTTTAGTATAACTTTGTGGATAAGCTATTATTTTTAGCGATCATAACTCTGTACTATTCACGGTCCGATCCGCTCAATGATCACCCTTGTGGATAACCCCCCGATCTGTCCCCATGTTATATTGAGTTTGATCGCGATCAAATAACAGGTTAGGTTTTGCATTACTATATGATTATAAAGAAAAATAAAAGTTATCAACAGAAAAGTCCGATCCTAATAATAAGTATAATAAAAAGATCTATATAAAGATCTTAAGATCTATTAAGCAAACGCCATCTTGATCAATCAGTGAAAAATGATCGTTCACGTTCAGACAAGCAAGTGCTAAAATGATCCAATCGAAAAAAGGGTAGATTCAAATTTAACTTACTTAGCAATCAAAGGTCAGATAATGCATTTTCATGAACGGTTTGATGTAATTGTTGTTGGTGGTGGTCATGCCGGAACTGAAGCAGCACTTGCAGCGGCAAGAATGGGCTCAAAAACATTATTGTTAACTCATAACATCGACACGCTTGGCCAAATGTCTTGTAATCCAGCTATCGGTGGCATTGGTAAAGGCCATTTAGTGAAAGAAATAGATGCATTGGGTGGGGCAATGGCAACGGCAACAGACTTTGCTGGTATCCAATTTAGAACATTAAATTCAAGCAAAGGGCCAGCAGTTCGTGCAACACGAGCCCAAGCAGACAGAGCGCTGTATCGTCAAAAAATCCAACATATTTTGCAAAACCAAGTTAATTTACGTATTTTCCAACAGGCTGTTGATGACCTCGTTGTTGAAAATGATAAAGTTGTTGGTGTAGTAACTCAAATGGGCTTAGCTTTCGAAGCACCTGCCATAGTGCTGACCACAGGCACATTTTTAAGCGGTAAAATTCACATTGGTCTACAAAATTATAGCGGTGGCAGAGCAGGTGATCCACCCGCGATTGCATTGGCTAATCGCTTACGCGAATTAAATATCCGTGTTGGCCGCTTGAAAACCGGTACACCGCCACGCATTGATGCAAACACCATTGATTTTTCACAAATGACCGAACAAAAAGGTGATACACCGTTACCTGTAATGTCATTTACGGGTAATGTCAGCCAGCATCCAAGACAAGTTTCATGTTTTATTACTCATACCAATGAAAATACCCACGAGATAATTCGTGGAGGACTTGATAGAAGTCCGATGTATTCTGGCGTGATAGAAGGTGTTGGGCCACGTTATTGCCCATCTATCGAAGACAAGATCCACCGTTTTGCTGACAAATCCTCACATCAAATATTTATTGAGCCAGAAGGGTTAAGCACCAATGAGATCTACCCAAACGGTATCTCAACCAGCTTACCATTTGATGTACAGCTAAATTTAGTGCGTTCGATTAAAGGCATGGAAAACGCTGAAATTATTCGCCCAGGTTATGCCATTGAATATGACTATTTTGATCCACGAGATCTTAAAAACTCATTAGAAACCAAAGCCATTGAAGGACTCTTTTTCGCTGGTCAAATTAACGGCACCACAGGTTACGAAGAAGCCGGAGCACAAGGTTTACTTGCTGGGATGAATGCATCACTGCAAGTTCAAGGCAAAACGGCTTGGTGTCCTCGTCGTGATGAAGCTTATCTTGGCGTACTCGTTGATGATTTATCAACCTTAGGAACCAAAGAACCCTACCGCATGTTTACCAGTCGTGCTGAATACCGTTTATTGCTTCGCGAAGACAATGCCGATTTACGCTTAACAGAAAAAGGCCGTGAACTTGGATTAGTTGATGACAATCGCTGGAAATTATTTATAGAAAAAAGAGAATCGATCGAATTGGAACTTCAGCGTTTACGTAGCCAATGGGTTCATACTAATTCACCTTTATTAGGCGTACTTAATCCAGAATTAAATGCGCCTATTTCACGTGAAGCATCATTTGAAGATTTACTACGTCGTCCAGAAATGGATTATGCGAAGCTAATGTCATTAGAGGGTTTTGGCCCTGGTCTTGATGATCCGCAAGCGGCTGAACAAGTACAAATTCAAGTTAAATACTCGGGTTATATTCAGCGTCAGCAAGATGAAATTGATAAAGCTATTCGTCATGAAAACTCGTTATTGCCACTTGATTTGGATTATCAACAAGTACCAGGCCTGTCAAATGAAGTGATCGCAAAACTCAATAACCATAAACCCGATACCGTTGGACAAGCATCAAGGATCCCAGGAATTACACCTGCAGCAATCTCTATTTTGCTAGTGCATTTGAAAAAACGAGGTTTATTGCGCAAAATCGCATAAATGTTGTAATTTTTTCAACTCAATAACACAAGGGAAGCCATAAGGCTTCCCTTAGTGCTTTTACGGCTTCATAATAACTGCCGTCGTTATCATGCAACCTACGAGGCTTTCTGTGTTATCTGCCCAACTTAAAACCTATTTAGCTGAAATTAAAATGTCGGCCACCGAATTACAACAAAAACAATTAATAGGTTTTGTTGAAATGCTTGATAAATGGAATAAGGCTTATAACCTCACCTCCGTTCGCGATCCTGAGCAAATGCTAATCCGCCATATTATGGACAGCTTAACGGTTTCTCCTTACCTTGAAGGACAGCATTTTATCGATGTAGGAACCGGCCCTGGTTTACCTGGGATCCCATTAGCGATTATGAATCCAGATAAGCAGTTTGTATTGCTTGATAGTTTAGGCAAACGGTTCCGTTTTCAAAAACAGGTTCAGTTCGAACTAAAAATCAATAATATTACTCCAGTTGAAAGTCGTGTTGAAGCTTATAACCCAGAGATTAAATTTGACGGTGTATTAAGCAGAGCATTTGCATCTATTCAAGATATGCTAAGTTGGTGTCACCATTTACCGACTGAAAAAGGCATTTTTTATGCGTTAAAAGGCCAGTTAAATCAGCAAGAATTACAACAGATACCAGCAGGATTTTCGTTGGTAGAAACTATTGTATTGCATGTTCCAACGTTAGATGAACAGCGACATTTATTAAAAATAGCCAAGCAATAACACGCATTTCTTTCGCTAATTAAGCTAACCGGACATCAATAATTTTAAGACAGGATGACATTGTGGGTAAAATAATTGCCGTAGCCAACCAAAAAGGTGGCGTTGGAAAAACAACAACTTGCGTTAATTTAGCCGCATCACTTGCCGCCACAAAGCGTAAAGTGTTGTTGATCGATTTAGATCCTCAAGGCAATGCGACTATGGGCAGTGGCGTTGATAAATATGAAGTCGAGAATACCGCTTATGAATTATTAGTCGAAGAAAAACCGTTTGCCGATATCGTGATTAAAAATACCGTAGGTAAATATGATTTGATCGCAGGTAATAGTGATGTCACCGCGGCAGAAATTAAATTGATGGAATTTTATGCTCGAGAGATCCGTTTACGTAATGCAATAGCGTCGATCAAAGATGATTATGACTATATTTTTATAGACTGCCCGCCATCGCTCAATATGCTAACGGTAAACGCCATGTCTGCCGCTGATTCGGTTCTAGTACCAATGCAATGCGAATATTATGCCCTAGAAGGCTTAACAGCGTTAATTGATACTATAACTAAGCTCGGTGCTATGGTTAACCCTACGTTGAGCATAGAAGGTATTTTGCGCACCATGTATGATCCGCGCAATCGTTTATCAAATGATGTATCTGATCAACTCAAGCAGCATTTTGGTGAAAAAGTGTATCGTACCGTCATACCTAGAAATGTTCGTTTAGCTGAAGCACCTAGTTTTGGTGCACCTGCCATGTATTACGACAAATCAAGTGCTGGAGCCAAAGCATATTTAGCCCTTGCCGGTGAAATAATACGTCGTGCGGAACAGCAAACTCAACCAAAACAAGCGTAGGATACAAAAATGACCTTAAAAAAACGAGGTTTAGGTAAAGGCTTGGATGCCTTATTAAATCATAGTAATGCCGCAAGTCTTAAAAGCGAACAAGCAGAAGAACAGCAACAATCAGCTAGATTAAGTGATTTAATTCACCTAGATCTTGATTTATTACAGCCGGGTAAATATCAACCTCGTAAAGACATGTCATCAGAAGCGTTAGAAGAGTTGGCTGAATCGATTCGCGCTCAAGGTGTAATCCAACCGATTGTTATCCGTAAAATATCTGAAACTAACTATGAAATCATCGCCGGTGAACGTCGCTGGCGTGCCGCTCAATTAGCCAAACTTGATAAAGTCCCCTGTATTGTTAAGCAAGTGGCAGATGATGCTGCTGTCGCCATCGCCCTTATTGAGAATATTCAGCGTGAAGATCTTAATGCAATGGAAGAAGCCATCGCACTGCAACGATTACTTGAAGAGTTTGAGTTAACCCACCAACAAGTAGCCGATGCTGTTGGTAAGTCTCGTGCAAGCGTGTCTAATTTATTACGCTTAAATAGCCTCAACGAGCCTGTTAAACGTTTGTTAGAAAATGGTGACATCGACATGGGCCATGCCCGTGCATTATTGGCTGTAGAGGGTGATGAACAGACAAATTTAGCTCGATTAGTCGCGTCAAAAGAAATGACTGTTCGAGAAACTGAACGATTAGTTAATAAAGTCTTAAATCCTGCTAAAGAAGCCGAAACACCAGCTAAAGATCATGATGTTAGTCGCTTAGAGCAAGAGTTAATTGAAAAACTCGGTGCCAAGGTTGCCATTAATCATGGCAGCAAAGGTAAAGGGAAAATTGTTATAAACTATCAGAACCTTACTGAATTAGACGGGATTTTAAGTAAAATTCGTTGAAATGTGGATTAAACCAATTTCATTAGTAAGTTTGCGACATAGCTCTGTTTTTTGTTTTTGATTATTAAGTGCGTAATAGTGCATTACATAGCTGTTTTACTATCATCAACGTTGCAAACAAAGCGCGAAAAGGTATACTTTGCAGGCTTTTTGGATCTTAAGGCTAGTTTAATATATTAAATTTAACATTAGGACCACAAAAGGTATTAATGCGGAGATATAAAGTTGAGTAATGTTTTGGCGCGTCGTGGCAGGTTAGCAGCCTATAAATTAGTGCTGGTACAAGCGGCAGTGGCGAGTATTATTTCAATATTATTTTTCGTTATGTGGGGAGCACTGCATGGCTTATCTGCACTAGCAGGTGGTGTAATTGCTGTACTTCCTAATTTTGTATTCGCAACCCTAGCTTTCTCTCATAGTGGAGCAAGCTCAGCAGTAAAAGTGATTAAAAGCTTTTATTGGGGGGAAGCGGTAAAGATGCTGTTAACCATTGCATTGTTTTCGTTAGTGTTTATCAATTTAAAAGTCGGTTTTATGCCACTTTTTACCTGTTATTCGTTAGCGTTAGTCGTACATTGGATAGCACCTTTATATTTCAAGCAAAGTTAAGTGGGATGAATCATGGCTGCAACTGGTGAAGAGCTAACACAGCAAAGCTATATCCAACATCACCTTACTAACCTGCAAGTTTGTGCTACCGATAATGGGCTAGCAATGAACCATGCATGTGAAAAGGCTGGCTTTTGGACTTGGAACATTGATTCGTTGTTCTTTTCGGTTGGGCTTGGAGTGTTGTTCTTATGGCTGTTTTACAGTGCCGGCAAAAAAGCGACAACAGGCGTTCCTGGCAAATTTCAATGTTTTGTCGAGATGATTGTTGAGTTCGTTGATAGCAGTGTGAAAGAAACTTTTCACGGCCGCAATCCGGTTATTGCACCTTTAGCCTTGACAGTTTTTGTGTGGATTTTCATGATGAACTTCATGGATATGATACCTGTAGATTGGTTGCCTTGGGCAGCGAGTTTAATGGGTGTGCCATACCTAAAAGTTGTTCCGACTACCGACGTTAACATCACCTTCAGCTTAGCTATTGGTGTGTTTGTGCTGATTATTTATTACAGCATTAAAGTCAAAGGTGTTTCAGGTTTTGTAAAAGAATTAACACTTCAGCCTTTTAACCATTGGGCAATGATACCCGTCAACTTTTTATTAGAAACAGTTACTCTTGTTGCAAAGCCTATTTCATTGGCTCTTCGACTATTTGGTAACTTGTATGCTGGTGAGTTGATTTTTATTCTTATTGCATTGATGTACGGTTCTAACGTGGCGTTATCTGCTCTAGGTGTAGGTTTACAACTAGGTTGGTTAATTTTCCATATTTTAATTATTACCTTACAAGCATTTATTTTCATGATGTTGACCATTGTTTATTTAAGCATGGCTCATGAAGATCATTAAGAATAACCGAAAATTTTTTTGACCTAAATCATTAATAACAACGATTTAGAATATTGGAGATAGATATGGAAACTGTATTAGGAATGACGGCTATTGCTGTTGCTCTACTTATTGGTATGGGTGCATTAGGAACAGCTATCGGTTTCGGCCTTTTAGGTGGAAAGTTTTTGGAAGGTGCAGCACGTCAGCCAGAAATGGCGCCTATGTTACAAGTTAAAATGTTCATCGTAGCGGGTCTACTAGATGCGGTGACTATGATCGGTGTCGGTATTGCGCTATTTATGTTGTTTACTAACCCATTGGGTGCAATGCTTTAATTAACGCTTCTGTCTTTAATCTAACTAGGAGGCTGTTGTGAATTTCAACGCTACCCTATTCGGTCAGACGGTTGCCTTTATTCTCTTCGTGTGGTTTTGCATGAAGTTTGTATGGCCGCCGTTGATGAATGCCATCGAAGAACGCCAGAAGAAAATTGCTGATGGTCTGGCTGATGCCGGCCGTGCAGCAAAAGATCTAGAGTTAGCACAAGTTAAAGCTACTGAGCATCTAAAAGAAGCAAAGGTAACTGCCAACGACATTATTGAGCAAGCTAATAAGCGTAAGGCTCAAATCGTTGACGAAGCTAAAGTTGAAGCTCAAACTGAGCGAGCGAAAATTATCGCTCAGGGTCAAGCAGAAATTGAAAACGAACGTAATCGCCTGAAAGATGACTTGCGTAAGCAAGTTGCTTCTCTAGCCATCATTGGTGCAGAGAAGATTCTTGAACGTGCGATTGATCCAGAAGCCCACAGTGACATTGTTAATAAACTTGTTGCTGAAATTTGATTAAGGGAGTTGAGTTATGGCTGAATTAAGCACCATCGCTCGCCCTTACGCAAAGGCAGCTTTTGATTTTGCTGTTGAACATAAAGTAGTAGAAAGTTGGACAGAAATGTTAACTTTCGCTTCATTGGTAAGTGAAAACGAATCAATAAAGCCACTGCTTAATGGTACTTTAGCGAGTACAGAACTCGCTTCACTGTTTATTAAAGTATGCGGTGAACAAGTCAATGAGCAAGGTCAAAATCTGATAAAGGTAATGGCTGAAAACGGTCGTTTAGGGATACTGTCAACAGTATCGCTACTTTTTGCTGAATACCGTAATGAGTGGGCAAAAGAAGTTGAGGCCTATGTGGTTTCTGCTACTGAGCTAAGCTCTGAGCAACAGCAACAAATTAGTGTTTCTCTAGAGAAACGTCTCGCACGCAAAGTTAAGCTGAATTGCAGCATCGACGCATCGCTTATTGGCGGTGTTATTATTAAATCAGGCGACCTAGTCATTGATGGCTCGGTAAGCGGTAAATTATCGCGATTGTCTGATAAGCTGCAGTCGTAATTGGGAGTTTGAGCATGCAACTGAATTCCACTGAAATCAGCGATCTGATTAAGCAGCGGATCGAGCAGTTCGACGTCGTTAGTGAAGCTCGCAACGAAGGTACAATCGTTGCAGTAAGTGACGGCATCATTCGCATTAACGGCCTTGCCGATGTAATGCAGGGTGAAATGATCGAACTGCCTGGTGGCTGTTTTGCAATCGCGTTGAACTTAGAACGTGATTCTGTCGGCGCCGTAGTGATGGGGCCTTATGCTAATTTAGCAGAAGGCGATAAAGTTAGAACCACTGGTCGTATTCTTGAAGTACCAGTGGGTCGTGGTCTACTTGGCCGCGTTGTTAACACTCTAGGTGAGCCTATTGACGGTAAAGGACCTATCGAAAACGATGGTTTCTCTCCTGTTGAAGTGATTGCCCCTGGTGTTATTGAACGTAAGTCTGTATCACAACCAATTCAAACTGGTTATAAAGCCGTTGATGCCATGATCCCTATTGGTCGTGGTCAACGTGAATTGATCATTGGTGACCGTCAGACTGGTAAAACAGCGATGGCAATCGATGCAATTATCAACCAGAAAGATTCAGGCATTAAGTGTGTCTATGTTGCCATTGGTCAGAAAGCTTCTACCATTGCTAACGTAGTGCGAAAGCTTGAAGAACATGGCGCATTAGCTAACACTATCGTAGTTGTTGCATCTGCTTCTGAAACTGCAGCACTGCAATTTTTAGCGCCATATTCTGGTTGTTCTATGGGTGAATACTTCCGTGACCGCGGTGAAGATTCTTTAATCGTATATGATGATTTGTCTAAGCAAGCAGTTGCTTACCGTCAAATTTCATTGCTATTGAAGCGTCCACCAGGACGTGAAGCCTACCCAGGTGACGTATTTTATCTACACTCTCGTTTACTAGAGCGTGCTTCACGCGTAAACGTAAATTATGTAGAAAAGTTCACTAAAGGTGCAGTAACAGGTCAAACGGGTTCGTTAACCGCTTTGCCTATTATTGAAACCCAAGCTGGTGATGTATCAGCGTTCGTACCGACTAACGTAATTTCTATTACAGATGGTCAGATCTTCCTTGAAACTGATTTGTTTAACTCGGGCTTACGTCCAGCTGTTAACCCAGGTATTTCAGTTTCTCGTGTTGGTGGTGCTGCGCAGACTAAAATCATCAAGAAACTGTCAGGTGGTATTCGTACTGCTCTTGCACAGTATCGAGAGCTTGCTGCGTTCTCACAGTTTGCATCTGATTTAGATGATGCAACACGTGCTCAACTTGAGCATGGTGAGCGTGTAACCGAATTAATGAAGCAAAAGCAATATGCTCCTATGAGCGTTGCAGCACAGTCTGTGTCTATTTTCGCAGCTGAAAAAGGCTACCTTAAAGGTGTTGCTTTAAATGAAATTGGTCGCTTCGAGGCCGCTCTGCTTTCATACATGAACAGTCAACATGCTGACCTATTTAATACCATCAATGCTACTGGCGATTATAACGCTGATATCGAAGGTGAGTTAAAGGCAGGCCTAGACAAGTTCATTGAAACCCAAACCTGGTAATAATGAACAAGGGGTGTCATTAGGCACCTCAGGTCCCAGATTGGAGAGTAGAGATGGCCAACGCTAAAGAGATTAAAACCAAGATCGCGAGTATTAAAAATACTCAGAAGATCACTTCCGCTATGGAAATGGTAGCTGCCAGCAAAATGCGCAAAGCGCAGGAACGCATGAGAGCAAGCCGTCCATATGCAGAAAATATGCGTAAGGTGATCGGTCACGTAGCGCGAGGTACTCTCGAGTATAAACACCCCTATTTAGAGGTGAGAGAGGCCAAGCGGGTTGGTTACATTGTTGTAGCGACCGACCGTGGCCTTTGTGGTGGTTTGAACGTCAACTTATTTAAACAGGTTGTGTCAGACGTTAAAAAATGGAAGGAACAGGGCGCAGATTTTGAGTTCTGCCCAATTGGTGCCCGTTCTGTTCAGTTTTTTAAAAGCTTCGGTGGTGAAATATCCGCCCATGCATCAGGTTTAGGCGATGCGCCCAAACTTGTTGATTTGATTGGCACAGTACGTGTCATGTTAAAAGCTTACAACGAAGGTAAATTGGATCGTCTGTACATTGTGTTTAACAAGTTTGTTAATACAATGAGCCAGACACCAGTGATCGAACAGCTGCTACCTTTACCTAAGTCAGATGAAGAAGTAGCTAATTATCCTTGGGATTATATTTACGAGCCAGATCCAAAAGAAGTTTTGGATGTATTGTTAACTCGTTATGTAGAGTCTCAAGTGTATCAAGGTGTTGTTGAGAATATTGCCTCTGAACAGGCTGCCCGTATGGTAGCTATGAAGGCGGCAACAGATAACGCTGGCGAAATGATCGATGATTTGCAACTCGTCTATAACAAGGCCCGTCAGGCTGCTATTACGCAAGAACTGTCGGAAATTGTCTCAGGCGCTGCAGCGGTTTAGGTTTAGGTAACGAAATCAAGTTTAGAGGATTAATCATGAGCACAGGTACTGTTGTCCAAGTAATTGGCGCGGTTGTGGACGTAGAATTTCCACAAGATTCTGTACCTCGAGTATATGACGCTCTGAAGATCACTGGCGAAGGCCCATGTAATGGTTTGGTGCTGGAAGTTCAGCAGCAGCTAGGTGGTGGCGTTGTTCGTACCATCGCTATGGGTTCTTCTGATGGTCTGCGTCGTGGTCTAGAGGTAGTAAACTCAGGTTCACCAATTAATGTTCCGGTTGGGCTTAAGACCCTTGGCCGTATTATGAATGTATTGGGCGAGCCTATCGATGAAGCGGGTCCTATCGGTGAAGAAGAACGTTATGTTATTCACCGTGCTGCGCCTTCATACGAAGATCAGTCAACTTCAACTGAACTATTAGAGACGGGTATCAAGGTTATCGACCTTGTTTGTCCTTTCGCTAAAGGTGGTAAAGTAGGTCTGTTCGGTGGTGCTGGTGTTGGTAAAACAGTTAACATGATGGAACTGATTAACAACATCGCTAAAGCTCACTCTGGTCTTTCTGTTTTCGCTGGTGTTGGTGAGCGTACCCGTGAGGGTAACGACTTCTACTACGAGATGGAAGATTCAGGCGTATTAGACAAAGTTGCCATGGTTTATGGTCAGATGAACGAGCCTCCAGGAAACCGTTTACGCGTAGCGTTAACCGGCTTGAGTATCGCTGAAAAGTTCCGTGACGAAGGTCGTGACGTATTGTTGTTCGTTGACAATATTTATCGTTACACCTTAGCTGGTACTGAAGTATCTGCACTATTAGGTCGAATGCCTTCTGCAGTAGGTTATCAGCCAACACTAGCTGAAGAGATGGGTGTTCTTCAAGAACGCATCGCTTCAACTAAGACGGGTTCGATTACTTCTGTACAAGCAGTATATGTACCTGCGGATGACTTAACTGATCCGTCACCAGCAACAACTTTCGCTCACTTAGATGCGACTGTTGTATTGTCTCGTCAAATTGCTTCTTTGGGTATTTACCCTGCGGTTGACCCATTGGATTCGACTTCACGTCAGTTAGATCCTCAGGTTGTTGGCCAAGAGCATTATGATGTTGCAAACGGTGTACAAACTGTATTACAGCGTTATAAAGAGCTGAAAGACATTATTGCTATCTTGGGTATGGATGAATTGTCAGATGATGACAAAACCATGGTATTCCGAGCACGTAAGATTGAGCGTTTCTTGTCTCAACCTTTCTTCGTAGCAGAAGTCTTCACCGGTTCTCCTGGTACGTACGTTTCTCTAAAAGACACCATTCGTGGCTTTAAGGGTATCTTGGATGGCGAGTTCGATCACATCCCAGAGCAAGCGTTCTACATGGTTGGCTCAATCGATGAAGCTGTCGAAAAAGCGAACAAAAAAAAATAACTAGGCCGTAAAGCTTAGTTCTTTAAGGAGAACTTGATGGCAGCCAAAACAGTCCAACTTGATATTGTTAGTGCAGAAAGCAGCATCTTCCATGGCCAAGTTAGCTTCTTTGAAGTTAATGGTGCTGAAGGTGAGTTAGGTATTATGCCTAACCATGTTGCGTTACTAACAAAAATCAAGCCTGGTATGGCGCGCTTTATCATGCAAGATGGCAGTGTAGAAGTGTTGTATCTTTCAGGTGGTTTACTGGAAGTACAACCTACTGCAATTTCAGTACTTGCTGATGTAGCATTACGTGCCGATGATATTGATGAGAAAGCGGCTTTAGAAGCTAAAGAAAATGCTGAGCAAGCAATTGCTAATGCTGGATCTGACTTCAATTACGAAGCTGCTGTAATCGAATTAGCCAAATCTTTGGCTCAATTACGTGTTGTTGAAACCATCAAGAAAAATATCACCAGATAATCTGATTATTTGACGCTTAAAAGGCGACTCTTATGAGTCGCCTTTTTTATGGGTTAAATTCCCTCGCCCTATTTTTACTTTTGGCGATATTCCGTTAAAATGTCAGCCAATCTCTATCGGTTCAATAAAGGAATGCTTAATGTCGTTAAATGTTGTGATCTTAGCTGCAGGAAAAGGAACTCGGATGCGCTCAGATCTGCCTAAAGTGCTGCATCCTATTGCCCATAAAAGTATGGTGCAACACGTGATAGATACGGCTAATTCATTAGGCTCATCTGCAATTCAATTAGTGTATGGCTATGGCGCAGATATGTTACAAACGGCATTAGGTGAGCAAGCATTAAACTGGGTATTACAAGCAGAACAACTTGGGACCGGCCATGCGGTCGCGCAAGCAACCCCAAACATTAATGACCACGATACCGTTTTGATCCTATATGGCGATGTGCCGCTTATTCAGCAATCAACCCTAGAGGCATTATTGGCTACTCGCCCTGTAAATGGCCTAGCTATTTTGACGGTTAATTTACCTAACCCTAGCGGTTATGGTCGTATTGTGCGTGAGCATGGCAGCGTAGTCGGCATTATTGAACAAAAAGATGCCAACGCTGAACAGCTAAAAATTAACGAAGTGAACACCGGCATCATGGCGGTACCCGGTAAGCAGCTAAAAGCGTGGTTAAAGCGTTTATCGAATAACAATGCTCAAGGCGAATATTATCTTACTGACATTATTGGCATGGCTAAAGCTGATGGTGTAGACATTACCACCTCACAACCACAATCAGCTATTGAAGTCGAAGGCGCTAATAACCGCGTACAACTTGCGCAATTAGAGCGAGCTTATCAAGCGCGTGCTGCTGAAAAACTGATGCTCGAAGGGGCTAACTTGCGCGATCCTGCTCGTATCGATATTCGCGGTGATGTAAGCGTAGGTATGGACGTGATGATTGATATCAATGTGATATTCCAAGGTAAAGTCACCTTGGGTAATAACGTCACTATTGGCGCAGGAGCGATTCTTATAGATTGCCAGATTGCCGATAATGCTGAAATTAAACCCTATACTATTGTAGAAGGCGCCAAGCTTGGACCCGCTGCGAGTGCAGGACCTTTTGCCCGTTTACGCCCTGGGGCAGAGCTTAAAGAAGATGCCCACATTGGTAACTTCGTTGAAATTAAAAAAAGCGTGTTAGGTAAGGGCTCTAAAGCAGGCCACTTAGCCTATTTAGGTGATGCCCAAATAGGCGCTGGGGTGAACATTGGCGCCGGTACCATCACCTGTAATTACGATGGTGCCAATAAGTTTATTACCACCATTGAAGATGGCGTATTTGTCGGTAGTGATACCCAATTAATTGCCCCCGTGACTATTGGTAAAAATGCCACCCTTGGTGCTGGTTCTACTATTACTAAAGATGTCGGCGAAGATGAATTGGTTATTACCCGCGTTAAGCAGCGCCATATTACGGGTTGGCAACGTCCGTTAAAAATTAAAAAGTAAGTTTTAAACGAATACAAAAAAACGGCTATATGCCGTTTTTTTGTTTTAACATTTTTGTTGTTTATTTATTCTGTATAGAAAATAACTGATTAAAAATAAATTAAGCTTGAGTTAACCTAGATGTGGTTTTCAATCTATTGGTTTTAAATAGTTTTGATCTATATCGCAATAGATTGTAAGTTTGTGTAAAGAACCTTAAATACAAACACTTCTCATTTATATTACCATTAATTCTAAAGTTAAAGGTTTAATTGAGGTGTTGGCAATGGTGTATAAATATTCAGTTATAGGTTTGGCCGTCGGTTCGGTATTAATGACTATGCCTGTGATGGCAGAGGTCTCGAGTGATGCAAACATAGAGCGCATTAATGTTACCGGTCGTACTTTTAACGATTATAAAGTCGGTACAGCATCTGGCGCTATGCGTGGTGATATCGACCTCATGGATACTCCGCAATCAGTCAATGTGATCCCCTATTTTGTTACCGACGAACAACTGGCCACTAACCTTGCCGAAGTGTTAGTGAACGACTCGAGCGTAACAGCCGGGACGACACGCTGGAACCGCCAAGTGTTCAGTATTCGAGGTTTTGAGTTAAGTTCGGGCAATGGTTATCTTATTAATGGCCACCAGCAATGGTCTCACTACATACAACCTATTGAAACGCTGCAACAAGTTGAAGTATTGAAAGGCCCTTCTAGTATGCTGTATGGCCAATCTGGCCCTGGCGGTTTAGTCAATATGGTGACTAAAAAACCGACCTATGACTCTATGCTTAATATCGGTTTAGACACGGATGGTTACGGCTCTACTCGTGCGAAGATAGATGCTGGAGGGAGTTTAAATGACGCTCAAAGCATTCGTTATCGTGGTGTGTTAGTTAAGCAAGACACCCAATACTGGCGTGAATATTCCACTACCGAAGAAAATCAACAGCGCGATCGTTGGTTAGGTTATCTTAATATGGAATTTGATTTAACTGATGATGTATTGTTATCGGTTAAATACGATCATACTCAAGATAAAGCCGGTATTGATGCCGGTGGTTGGTTAGATGCCCAAGGTAATGTTATTGGGAGTAATAAAACCGTTTGGGATGCACCTTGGGCTTTTACCGATAATACCATTTCTAACCTAGGTGCTGATCTGACTTGGTATATTAGTGATAAGTGGAAAGTTAAAGGGGGATATAACGATCAACAATTTAATCGTCAACGTTTCGACTCTGCGCCGCAACGTACAACCGACCCTTTTACTAATGGTTACAACATTAAACCATTTGATCGCTATGACGACTGGCAACATAAAACGGCTTATATCGATTTCACTGGCGAGTTTAATTTCGCGGCAATACAACATCAATTGTTGATCGGCGCTAACTATTTAGATTATTTCTATCAGAGACAAATCGTACGGGGTACCCCTCAAACGGTTATGCCTGGACAACCCCTTATAGAGCCAGATATTGATTATCATCTTGGTACAAAAAGCACTGCAAGTGAATACCAATACTACGGCTTCTATTTACAGGATTTAATGACATTAAGTGAGCAATGGAAGTTGCTCGCTGGAGTGCGTTACGATGAACAGAAGAAAGATGGCTTAGGTCAGAACAGTTATGCGGTATCACCTAAATTTGGGATTATTTACTCGCCGATGGAAAATGGCAGCATTTACGTTAACTATTCAAAGAGCTTTACCCCACAAGGTGCCGTTAGTAATCAGTTTGATGTAAACGATAAGCTAGATTTAAAGCCTGAATATGGTGTTCAGTATGAAGTCGGCACCAAATGGGAGCTGTTTAACGATAGTTTGTTACTCACGGCGGCGGTATTTGATATCACCCTTGAAAATATAACTGTCTCTGAGACATTACCGACCCCAATAGCTTCCTTTACTGATATCACCACCCAAGGCGGTGAGCAGCAACATCGTGGATTTGAAGTCGGCGCCCAAGGTCAATTAAGTGATAACTGGTTTATGACCTCTTCAATGATGTACTTAAATGCCAAATATCAAACTGGCGATGAGCGAGAAGGTAAAACACCCGTTGATGCTCCAGAATTGTCAGCCAACATCTGGACTCGCTATGAAATGACCGAAGGTTTGGCAATTAATTTTGGTGCTATATACGTTGGTGAGCGTTTTGCTAATATCGATAACAGCATTAGCAAAGACGGTTATGTCCGCTTTGATATTGGTGCCGCTTATACTATGGATATTATGGGCAAAGACGTCAGTGTTCGTGCCAATGTCAGAAATCTATTCGATACCGATTATATTGAAGGTGGTCAGTATAATATGGTCACAATCGGCCAAGACCGTAATTTCAGTGTTGCCGTCGAAACTAAGTTCTAATCAGAAATAATATTTTATCCACTCAAAGTAGTTTCATTTCTTAATCATCAAAAGCCTCTACTTACTCAAGAGGCTTTTTTGTACTTTTATTTCAAATTTAGGCTATATGATCTAGAAAAAGTTTCATTTGCTGTTAAAATACCTTTCGCTTCGAAACTTATGTGAAAGATAGTTAATTTTAATGACGAAACGTAACACCCAACAACGTCGCCATTCGATCATTAAATTGGTTAATGAGCAAGGCGAAGTCAGTGTCGATGAGCTGGCGAATCTATTTGCCACTTCAGAAGTGACTATTCGTAAAGATTTGGCCATGCTTGAAACCCATGGACTATTATTACGACGTTATGGCGGCGCGGTGTCAGTGCCACAAGAAATGACCCAAATAGCCAGCGAAAAACTGTCTCTTAATAAACAAGCGATAGCCGCCAAAGCCGCACAGCTGATCCGCGACCATAACCGGATAATCATCGATAGCGGCAGTACCACATCAGGTATTGTCCAGCAACTCAATGACAAACGTGGCTTAGTGGTGATGACTAATTCATTACAGTTAGCCAATGCCGTTCATGAACTTGAAAATGAACCGACATTATTGATGACCGGCGGTACGTGGGATCCCCATTCTGAGTCTTTTCAAGGCCAAGTGGCAGAGCAAGTGCTGCGATCATATAACTTTGACCAACTGTTTATCGGTGCCGACGGCATCGATCTTAATCGCGGTACCACCACGTTTAACGAGTTAACAGGCTTAAGTAAAGTGATGGCAGAAATGTCGCGTGAAGTGGTGGTACTTTTGGAATCGACCAAAATTGGTCGGCGTATCCCCAATCTAGAGCTGCCTTGGGATGTGATTAATGTGTTAGTGACCGATGACAACATCACCCAAGATGCAGTCGATACCATTTCAGCCCATGGCGTTAGAGTGATACTCGCGCCGTTCGCTAATTAAATTAAATTGAAATAATAAAGGAAAATATCATGTGTGGAATCGTAGGCGCCGTGGCCCAAAGGGATGTTGCTGAAATATTAGTTGAAGGTTTACGCCGTCTTGAATACCGTGGCTATGACTCAGCGGGCGTTGCTGTGATTCATCAAGGTGAATTAAGCCGTACTCGCCGCGTTGGTAAAGTGCAGGAGTTATCATCAGCACTTGATGCCGCACCATTAACGGGTGGCACCGGTATTGCCCACACTCGCTGGGCAACCCACGGTGAACCAAGTGAGCGAAATGCACACCCACATTTATCTGAAGGCGATGTTGCTGTTGTACATAACGGTATTATTGAAAACCACAACAAACTGCGCGAAATGTTAAAAGGTTTGGGTTACGTATTTTCATCAGACACCGACACCGAAGTGATTTGTCATCTTGTTCACCACGAATTAAAAACAGCGACTAATTTATTAGCAGCTGTACAAGCGACCGTTAAGCAACTTGAAGGCGCCTATGGCACTGTTGTTATCGACCGCCGCGACAGTGATCGCATGGTTGTGGCTCGAAGCGGTAGCCCGTTAGTGATAGGTTACGGCCTAGGTGAAAACTTTGTCGCCTCAGACCAACTGGCACTGTTACCCGTCACTCGCTCGTTCGCCTTTTTAGAAGAAGGCGACGTAGCAGAAATAACGCGTCGTGAAGTGAATATTTTTGATGTTAATGGCAACGCCGTTAAGCGTGAAGTGAAAGAATCTGAAGTGACCCATGACGCGGGTGACAAAGGTGAATATCGTCACTACATGCTCAAAGAAATTTATGAGCAACCTACAGCCATTGCGCACACCTTAGAAGGTCGTATTGCCGGCGGTAAGGTATTAGATTCAGCTTTTGGCGAAAATGCAGCTGAATTTTTAAAAGACATTAAGCACGTACAAATTATTGCCTGTGGTACCAGTTATCATGCGGGTATGGCAGCGCGCTACTGGTTAGAAGACTGGGCCGGAGTATCGTGTAACGTCGAAATCGCCTCAGAATTTCGTTACCGCAAGTCGCACTTATTCCCAAATAGCTTGTTAGTGACTATCTCACAATCTGGTGAAACCGCAGATACCTTAGCGGCAATGCGCCTGGCAAAAGAAATGGGCTATAAAGCCACATTAACCATTTGTAACTCAGCGGGTTCATCATTAGTACGTGAATCTGATATGGCTTACATGATGAAAGCGGGCGCTGAAATTGGCGTTGCATCAACGAAAGCCTTTACCGTGCAACTTGCCGGTTTGTTAATGTTAACCACGGCGATTGGTCGTCATAATGGTATGTCTAGCGACATGGAAGCGGCTATTACGCAAAGCCTGTTATCTATGCCTGCTAAAGTGGAGCAAGCGCTTGGCTTAAATGATGCTATTGCAGAATTAGCTGAAGACTTTGCCGATAAACAGAATGCCTTATTCTTAGGCCGAGGCGATCAATACCCCATTGCGATGGAAGGTGCATTAAAGCTAAAAGAAATTTCGTATATTCACGCAGAAGCCTATGCTTCTGGCGAGCTAAAGCATGGCCCATTAGCCTTGATTGATGCCGATATGCCCGTGATTGTGGTGGCGCCAAACAATGAATTACTCGAAAAGCTTAAATCAAACGTTGAAGAAGTGCGTGCCCGTGGTGGATTGATGTATGTGTTTGCTGATGTCGATGCAGAATTTGAGTCAGACGACACCATGAAAGTCATCCCTGTTCCACACTGCGATGTATTTATGGCACCGTTAATCTACACCATCCCATTACAGTTATTGTCATACCATGTGGCATTAATTAAAGGGACTGACGTAGATCAGCCGCGTAATTTAGCAAAATCAGTCACGGTAGAATAAACCTCTAAATTGATTTAAATCGCATGTGGGTTAACAATAAAGTTGTTACCTACACAATATAGTTGTTAACTTTACAATTTAGTTGTTAATTATTGCCATCTGAGCTACTTTTAAAATAAGTCAGTTTAGATGGCATTTTACTATGGGTAAGAAACAGTACTGGAACTCTGAGGTTAAAAATCGACGTTGGATTAAAGAAGGTCGAGGTCAAGGCACCGGAGCAGACTATAAACCATGGCTTACCGTTCGAGATGTAGCTTCAGAAGGACGGTCTCATCGTGTTTTTGGACACATTTCTCAACGAACCCATCATCTACTATCTGATCTAGAGCTTGCAACATTTCTTCTGCTTCAATGGCGCTCAACTACTATAGATATTCGAGAACAATTCCCCCTCGATCGTGCAGTGACGCTGGATATCAGTAAACGATTAGGAATAGAACATCCAAACCATCACGGGGTGGAGCAATATATGAGTAGTGATTTTGTTGTAGATACTGAAGAAAAAGATAGGAGGCGATTTGCCATTCAGGTTAAAGCGACTGAAGCCTTTAGTGACTCTAGAACAATTGAAAAGCTTGAGATTGAAAGTCAATATTGGCGTGAGAAAGGAGTACCTTTTTTTTGGGTCACTGAAAATCAGATTCCGCCAATTGTATTTGAGAATATCAACCTTCTTTATAATCATATTGACTATGACACCGGTCAGAATGATCTCTTAGTTCAATTAGACGTTTTTAGTAAACATATACGACAGAGTGAAAACCTGAGGGTTAAAGAGTTATGTATGAAACTCGACGCTTCCTATGATCATGAACCTGGTGAGGCTTTATATCAAATTAAACGATTGCTTGCACATCGCTATTTTCATTTTGATATAACTAAACCATTTACAGAGCTAAGGTGTTCTGACATAACAGCTGAAACTTTCAATGCTTTGCAGGAGGGTTGGCGTGTTTCAAGTTAACGAGGTTATCAAGCTAGAAGACAAGCTTTATAGAGTGCTTGTAACTACAAATACGCATGCTGTATGGATTTCCCTTGAAGATCAAAAGGCATTCCCAGATCTTGTTGAGCTTTCACAACTCGAAGATCTTTTATTAGAAGAAAAGCTAACTCGCGTTGACGATCCATTTGAATATATAGTAAACCTCTTGCCTGAACCTGACTCCAAAGAAACAACAATTCGAAATAGAAATTATCAAATCATAAAACCGCTTGTAGAAGATCCTAATTTTTATATAAAAAAAGTTCGAGCAAAACATGTAGCGACTATTCTAGAATCTGGTGAAATATCAAGGCCATACCTTTATAAGTTGATTCGTCGTTATTGGCAAAGAGGACAGGTTTCCAATACCTTATTGCCTGATTACAGGAATTCTGGAGCGAAAGGTCAGAAACGTGTTGCTAATGACAAAAAGCTCGGCCGTCCAAGAAAAATTATGGAGGGAACTGGTGCCTTGGTAGATGAGCCAACTGAAAAACTATTTCGAATAATTATTGATAAATATATTTTCAATAAACAATTCTCTATTGCTCGTGCACATCGTAAATTCAAAGGTCTTTATGACAACATATTTCCTGGTGTACCTGAATCAGAAAAACCAACAAAACGCCAATTAAGCTACTTCTTAGATCGTGAATACAAGAGTGTAGATAAAATCAAGGCTGGTGTATCGGATATTATTTATAAAAAAGATGTCCGCCCTTTGCATAGTACTGCAACAATTCAAGCGTTAGGGCCTGGTTCTCGTTATGAGATAGATGCCACCATTGCAGACGTAATATTAGTATCAGATCATGATAGAAATCAGCCTGTCGGGCGACCTACTGTATATATTGTAATTGATGTTTTTTCTAGGCTAATTGTTGGCTGGTACATCGGTTTTGAAAACCCGTCTTACGTAGCTGCAATACAATCACTTTATTTGGCATTAAATGACAAAAAGCATTTATTTAAAGATTTGGAGATTGATACTGATAATTTTTCTTGGCCTACCCCTGGTTTACCAGAAGCCATACTTGCTGATAGAGGCGAACTTATCGGTCATCAAATTGAAGGTTTAGAATCAAGTTACAGAGTTCGAATCGAAAATACGCCCCCGTATAGAGGAGATGCAAAAGGAATTGTCGAACAAAGGTTTAGAACGCTCCAGGCAGAATTCAAAAAATTTACGCCTGGAGAAGTAATTGGCCCAACAGTAAGAAAGAGGGGCGGTAAGAACTATTGGCTTGATGGGAAGTTAACTATTTCAGAGTTTACCGAAATCATAGTTTCATCTATTGTGATGAGAAATTTTGTAGATCCTATGTCAAAGTATGATCGAGCAAAAGATATGCCTGCGGATTTACCTTCAATACCTATTCATCTTTGGAACTGGGGCCTTCAAAATAGGACCGGACGGTTACGTAAAGCTAATGCGGAATCGGTGCGTATTGCATTATTGCCCAGAGATCAAGCTAGTGTGTCAGCGCAAGGTATATGTATATTTGGGGTTTATTACTCCGGACCTGAAATTGTTGAACTTGGCTGGATGCATCGTTCGGACAAATCAACCAGGCCTAAAAAAGTTGAGGTAGCTTTCGACCCAAACTTTGCAGATGAGATTTATTTATTTCATACAGTAGGAAGTCGAGATCACTGGGTATGTCGCATTACTGATTTATCGCGGGAGTTTAGAGGGCAAACATTTTGGGAAGTTTGGCGAAAACAGAAACAGATCAAGATGCAGGGATCGAAAGATCAGCTACACGCTGACAAACTTCGAAAGCATCATGAAAATCGTGTAGAAGACATCATTTCGTCGGCAATTAAGCAAACACCGAAACAGACTGCTACAAATGTAGATCGTATGAAAGGAGTTAGTTATGCTCGGTCTGATCAGCTTGCTAAAGAACGGGAGTTGCGCCGACCTAAAAGACCTGAACGCCAGCAAACAGCAAAAGTAGTTCATCTAACTCCGCCTGAAGATAGTGATGAATACCCTGATTTTGAAGATGAATTGTTTGATGGTGGAGACTCTTGATGGAACAACCCAATCACTTTGTTATAGCATCTTACCAGCCTACGGGCATTAAGCGTTACGATGGTAATCCATTTATTGAAGCGCTTCCTCCTATATTGTCTGTTGCTCAAGCAGGCAACAGTATCAAGGGAAAGGTAGATTTCCATCCTTCCGATCGGCTATCCAGTCCAAAATCCAGAATGCACATGGTCGTTTCGTTGTTGGATGATTATTTCCAGCCACTCTCACAACATGTACTGTTGCAAGAGAAAATCGACATGATGTTACGTATGGGGTATGTCGGTCGAAATATCAGCGACGGTTCACTAAACAGGAAACTTCAAGAAGGCTATGATCTGATCAAGTCAGGCGGAGAAATTACTGCAAATTTTAGTGTTGAAAAAACAACAGCTAGAAGCATGTCTTTAGTGGGTATTTCTGGCAGCGGTAAAACCAGTTCTTTAGTACGAGTGCTGGAAACTTATCCGCAAGTTATCTACCACGAACAACAAAACTTTTTTCAAGTGACTTATTTAAAAATTGAATGCCCTAGTAACGGCGATCTCGAGAGTCTTTGTCTGAATTTCTTCAGTGCTGTTGATGGTGTACTGGGCACTGATTATGAACGCCGTTATGCAAAACAACGTCTTTCCGTTCCTAAAATGCTGGCTCTGATGCGTCAAACTGCTAACAATCGTGCAATTGGAATTTTGGTTATCGACGAAATCCAACGCTTAAGCCAGGTGCGCTCTGGCGGCAAGGAGCAGATGTTGGAATTCTTTGTCGAATTAGTGAATACGGTCGGCATCCCTATTGTTTTAGTTGGCACACCCAAGGCTCGCCCAATTTTCGAGTTGGAATTACAGTCTGGAAGGCGAAGTGCAGGCCTTGGTTCAATATATTGGGAAACCATACAACAAAATGTAGCTAAAAGTAGCGGAAAGGAACCAAACCTAAATTGGACTCGATTCTCTGATAACCTTTGGAAGCATCAATGGTTAAAACACGGAGATGATCCACTCACTGATGAGATTAGAGATTGTTGGTATGATCTATCACAAGGGGTACTAGACATTGTTGTAAAGCTTTTTGTGCTAGCTCAACTTCGTGCAATAGCTAATAAGAAAGAGCGCATCACTGTTGGTATATTAAAATCGGTATACAAGCAGGAATTGAAACCCGTTCATCCAATGCTTGATGCTTTGCGCTCAGGTGATGCAGATAAAATTGTGAAGTATTCTGATATGCGTGTCGTTGACCTTGATAAACGTCTCATCCAACTTGGCTCTGAAATTATGGAGGTCGTTCAAAAACAAGAGGAACGACTTTTTGGCGGCAATCAGGAAGCCTTACGCTTGTACAATGTGATTTTGCAAATAGAGGAAAACTTTGACGAGCAGATCGTCGTCAAACTTGTTGAAAGGATTTTTGAAGAACATCCTGGACAAAGCATTCATGAAATGATCCCTGTTTTGGTGAGTTGGTATCAATCGTATGAAAAACCAGTTCGGAAAGAAAAAACAAAAACTAAAGTTAATCAGAAAGACTGGCACGATTTAGATGTTAGTGACTTAAGGTATCAATATGCCTATTGCAAAGAAGAAAGACTATCACTGGTAGAGAGGCTTGAGCAAAACGGCCAGATGTTTGATCTTGATGGCTGGGCGGCTGGCTTCTAATGCTTGGATTTCCGATACCTTATTCTGAGGAGCTACTTTATAGCACAATAGCAAGATCTGGTGTTCATGATGGTGATGTATCACCTAAGCAGTTATTGGAAAAGGTGTTTAATAACCGTAGGGTGATTGCAACAGTCGATTTGCCTAGTCATGTGCAAGCCGTAGCAAATCAGTACCCTGATTCGCTAGGGATGGATGCTAAAACTTTAATATATCGCCATACACTTTGGCCTATTTATGCTCCTTTTTTACCACCAGAGCGAAATGATAAGATAATAAAATGGATGAGTGGAAGGTCCCAAGGTGCTGCGCATTTAGCAAGTGGTATTGTAGCTTCGAGAGTAAAGGCAAAGAGCAGACTTTATGTCTGCGTTGAGTGTTTAAAAGAACAAAGAATAAAATACGGTGAATGCTTTTGGGAACGTTTTTGGCAAGTTCCTATAGTAAATACATGCCCAAAACATGGACCTTTGAATAAGACAACTATCGTCATCAATGGTGAACATCGGCATACCTTCACTATAATAGAGGATGCTGAAGTACTAGGCAAAGTTAACGCAACTAATGTCGACAAGTTATTTTCCCATCAAGTATCTCAACTAATGCAGGTTATGAGTCAAGGAATAAGCTCCGCTCAATGGACTGTATTTTATGAGCAATTTGCATCAAACCAGGGTTACTTAAATGGTCTAAGGATTGATCATACTAGGATTTACGATTCAGTAATAAGGTTTTGGGGAAAAGGTTGGCTTCAGGAAGCCGGCATTCAGCCTTCTTATATTGAAACTTCTTGGCTTAAAGCGTTGTTTCGTAAACACAGAAAAAGCTTTAGTTTTGCTGAGCATATAGTGGTAATCACAGCTCTTTCAAATGGAAGGTTCAGTATCTGTGAGGCAATTGATAAAGCCTCGAGCATAGTAATAAAAAGCGAAAACAATATTCCCCCAAAAAAGCTGGATCTAAACACTTTAAACGCGCTTAGCCCAGACCAAATAGATTGGAAGGTGCTAATTGAAGTTGTACCACCAAAGGCTGCCCGCCTGCTAAATAAAGCACTCTACGCAAGGCTTTATCGAAACCACTACGATTGGCTAATGCACATCAATAGTTTATTTTGTGCTGAAAAAGCAGTGGTCAATAACCGCATCGATTGGCCACAGCGGGATAGACAAATTGCTCAAAAGCTTCGTCGTGTTTGTAATAATCTATCTGAAGATTTGAACGCGCCACACCTGAGCAGAACATTCCTAATTCACCAACTTGAAAATAGAGCAACGGTCGAAAAAAATTTGCATCGGCTACCTCGTAGCAGCCATTTGCTGGCTCTTTACTCTGAAAGTACGGATGAATATCAAGCAAGAAGGCTGACTCGCACCTACCTCGATATACTGAAAAATAAGAAACATATTAAACGATGGTCGCTATTGCGTGCAGCAGGCTTAAGTGATGAGCGGATGACAGATATTGTGAGTAAGCTTTTAGAGGAGATTTTGAGTGAGTAAGAGTGAAGTAAAATTTCAAAAATTAAACGATGATGCAAAGATATTGGGCATTGGAGGGTTGTTTCGAAGTGTCGGTAATAAGTCTTGGGCCATTAACCTGGATTTTAATGGCAATACGTCACAAAGCCTGCAATTCAGTAATATTCCAGTACTTGCCCGTAAACGGGTGTTAAATGCCACAAAACCTTATGATCTAGCAGGGTTACCATTTTCGTTTACCATTTCAAATGCTCAACAGTGGAGTGTTGCGAACGCGACTGATTGCCCTGCTTATCAGGCTCATAGGCATGGAAAAGACTCAAATCAACTTTGTTTTGTCGTTCAATTAAGCGATGTTCGAGTTTATATTCCACAACTTGAAATGGCGCGGGTATTATTCTATCACGATCCATTTTTAGCTCGTTTAAGTTTGCAGCACAATGCGCTTATGGAAGATTTCTTTCTTAGTAAAAATGACAACGGTCAACCAGTTGTGACAGTACGTGAAGGCGCTGAATATCCTATTACATATTTTAACCAAGATGATAATAGACGATTCTTAACTTGGGTCCTACTAGATAGCGCTGCCAGAGCATCATTTGAAAGTATCAGTACTAACTTAGTAAAAAATCAGTATCAGAAAAATAAATATCAATATTGGAATTTTCAATTCACTCCACCACCTCTTGATGGTGTAGATATTGGATTACGAGGTTGGGAAGATCGGGAGTCAAAAAGCTTCTTTGTATGGGAAATCATAAGTTTAAATGGGTTGCCATCTGAAGTTACTGGTGAAATCGATTTTTTTCATCCCGGCTATGAGCGACAAGTTGGCGGTAAACCTACTGTGGGTGATGGAAAGCAGGCTCAAGCACCGGATCAATATGAACTCGATGATGATGAATTGTCAGATACAGACAAAGCCACAATGGGGTTAGCATCAGAGCGTGTAAAAATTTCATTTAATACTCCATTTATAACCAATCGCGTAAGTAGAAGAATAAAATCTGTAAGCAATGTATTTGGGGTGGATGAAACAGAGGTTTTAGACTCAAGGCTTAGTACCAATGAGAAAGAAGACTCAGGTGAACTTCCTGGTGGAGCTTGGAATAATATCGACGACGAAACAGATGATGCTCATCTTTATCTTGGTAAGTTTCAGTCATTTATTAATATGGTTGATGTACTTGAATTGGTACATGGTTATGAAATATTAAGCAGAGAAATTATCAAGTTGCCGAGAGTTGGTGAGGGTAAAAAACACTGGCTATCCGATACACAAAACCCTAGATGTATGGCTGTTGTAAATCTAAGACATACTAACCAAAACATAACTCTATTTGAGATTGATACTTCAGATAACGCTGCAAAATTATCAACAATGATGATAAAGGGCGCTAATAAGGACGTATGGATTAGCCAAAATTTAAATCAAGTTATGATAGAGATAATGAAAAAGTCGTTAGGTTGGCCAACAGCTCTTTTTAAAACGGCATTCACGAAAGATGGATTTGCGGGTATCCCTCACCCTAAATCTAAAAATCCTGGTTTCTTGCCCCCTGAAGAAATCAGCCCATGGGCACAGCGTTTTGCTAATTGGGCAAGTCGTTCATAAATACGTAATCAAACTTGACAAAACTTGACGTAAGAATATACTTTGCACATGCAAAAAACACTTAATACTAAAAAAGCCAATTTGGCAATGGAACGAGCTGGACTGACACAAACAGCAGTGGCAGAGAGTCTTGCTGTCTCAAAAGAAGCCGTCTCACAATGGCTAAGCTCTAAATCTTTTCCTCGTCCAAATAAACTTCTACAGCTGGGCAAGTTGTTGGGCCTCCCTTTTGATGAACTGGTTATCAAAGAAGATCCTTTTGCTCCTAAAGTTGCTTTTCGTAAGAAAGCTGGAACAAAGACAAAAGATCACCATATAGAAAAAGCTCAGGAAATGGGCCGTTTCTTGCGCCATCTAGTGGCTTACCTGCCTTTTGATACTTTGGAGATGCCACCAGTACTTAAGTCACCAAGTTGTGAATATGATTATCTTTGTAAAGTTACAGCAAAAGTTAGGGAAGACATTAATGTTGGAACCGCTGAGTGTATTGACTTTTCACACCTTATTCGTCGTTTCTCTGAGTTACAGGCGGTTGTTGTCCCTGTAATGTGGGGAGTTAAACAACGCCATGAAAATGCTGTTCACATACACTTACCAGACTCACAAAGTACTTGGGTTTATCTAAATCTTGATACCAATATTCATGATTTCAAATTTTGGATGGCACATGAACTAGGGCATTGCTTATCTCCCAATTTAGAAGGCGACAATGCTGAAGATTTTGCAGATGCTTTTGCAGCAACTTTATTGTATCCAAATGAGTTGGCAGAGAAAGCGTATACCTCTATCAATGCACAGCCATCTCCAGCTGCAAAAATTGCACACGTTGTAGACTTAGCTGATCAATTTACCATTTCACCTTATACTGTGCTTGGCCAAGCAAATAAGTATGCACTTTCAACTGGGCGGAATGAAATTAAGCTAAGTAACTCATTTCATGGTGCAGTAACTAATTTTAACAAGCGCTACAAAAATTTAAGTGAAGCTTTGTTTGGTGATGCTGAGCTTGATGAACACGGAAAACCAAGTGCTAAAGAGTATATAAATAAAGCTGAAACAGCATTTGAAACGCCATTTTTTGAACTACTCAGAAAGTACCTCAAAGAACACGATAAAGGCCCTGGTTTTGTTCAAACTGTACTGGATATGCCACTTCTTGATGCGCGAAGTATCCATACAGAGCTAACCTAATGCCTCAATCGAAAATACTGGTCGATACTAATACCTACTTAAGATTAGCAAAAACAATAAAGCCACTATTGTTTATGCCTTTTGGCGTTAATGAATATTGCTTGTATATTTTACCTGAATTGAATAAAGAGCTTGGTAATCGAACACTACAAAGCAAATTTCCTTGGGTAGAGGAAGAAGAGTTTTCAGAAAACCGCAAACGCTTTCCTAGTATTAGCAAAAAGCAAAAAAAAGCTATCCAACAAACATTTGAATACTTATGGGATTATGTTCAGGATAATCCGGGTCCATCGAGAGTAGACACTCTGTATGTTGCTTATGCTTTGGATCTTGGAGTCCCACTGATTACAGATGATCAAGATATGGCTGAATTAGCCAAAGTTTTTGACGTGCAAGTCATGTCTACACTTGAGCTTCTTAAAATCATGTTGGATTGTGGCCATACCGATATGAAAACGATTGATGGTTTATGTGATTACTGGCGTTACATTTCAGATATGCCAGCTCGATTTCATTCTGATTACAAACGTTTATTTGGTGCCAAGTAGCTCAAAATATTACATTCTTTCTTGTACTCCTTGCCATATACGATATATTGACAGTCTTGTACTTTCTCGACATTGGTGAGACTTTTCGTCATGAGCACTCCCATACTGACCATCAAAGATGTGGCTAATTACCTTAAGGTCAATGAGCGGACGATTTATCGACTTGCCGCTAACGGTGAGCTGCCGGGCTTTAAGGTGGGCAATTCATGGCGCTTTAAACAAAGCGAATTAGAACATTACATCGCTTCCCAGCATAACCGCGCTAATATCATCGAAACAATCAAATCACTAAAAAGTAAATCAAGCGATAATTAGGAATTAGGCCCCATGGCACAACTAGAAAATATTGAAGTAATTGAAAAACGCCTTTGGAAATCGGCTGATACCTTACGCGCCAACTCAGAGTTGGCTAGCAATGAATACTTTCTACCGGTAATGGGACTGATTTTTTTACGTCATGCTTACAGCCGCTATTTATCCGTAAAAGATGAAATCATCACAACTCTGCCTAGTCGTGGTGGTAAAACGCGAGAACTAACTAAAGAAGATTTCTCGAAAAAGAGCGCTATTTACCTAAAACCAGATGCTCAGTTTGATGCACTTATCGCCTTAACCGATGCCGATAATCGTGCCGAAGCCATCATAAATGCGATGGACTCTATCGAGGCTGACTATACCAATCTACGCAATCAGCTACCCAAGCAGGAATACAACAATATTCCTAATGATGTTTTGGGTATGTTGTTACGTACGTTAAACCCAGAAGAATTAAAAAAAGCCACTGGCGATATCTTTGGCCGTATCTACGAATATTTCCTAACTCAGTTTGCTGATCAAGGTGCGCACGATGGCGGTGAATTCTTTACCCCCGTATCGCTAGTACAGTTATTGGTAAATGTGATTGAGCCCGATCATGGCAAAATTTTTGACCCTGCCTGTGGCTCTGGCGGTATGTTTGTGCAAAGTGCCCACTTTATGGCGCGTCACGCTCAAGACCCACACGAACTGACCTTCTATGGCCATGAGAAAAATCGAGTCACGACACGCTTAGCGAAGATGAACCTTGCTGTACATGGCTTAGAAGGTAATGTTGAAGGTGGTGAGAGTGCGATCACCTACTACAACGACCCACATGAAGGCTTATTTGGCACAGTCGATTACGTGATGGCCAACCCGCCGTTTAACGTGGATGAAGTCGATGCAGATAAAATCAAAGGCGATAAACATCGCTTACCGTTTGGTTTACCCGGTGTAAACAAAAACAAAAAGGTCAGTAATGGTAACTATCTTTGGATTCAGTATTTTTACAGTTACCTGAACGGTACCGGTCGTGCCGGTTTTGTTATGTCATCTCAAGCATCCAGTGCTGGGCGGGATGAAGCCAAGGTGCGCGAGCAATTGGTCAAAACCGGTGATGTTGACATTATGGTCGATATTCGCAGTAACTTTTTTTACACTCGAACTGTGCCTTGCCAGTTGTGGTTTTTAAATAAAAACAAACCAGCGCACTTAAAAGATAAGGTGCTGATGCTGGATGCTCGCAACGTCTACCGTAAAGTGACTCGTAAGATTTACGACTTCAGCCCCGAGCAGCAACAAAACCTGACAGCTGTGGTCTGGCTCTATCGTGGCGAGGGTGAACGATTTATTGAGTTGGTTCAGCAGTATATCGACAAGGCCATATTTGAAGCACGTTATTGTGAGTTCTCAGAAGAGCTTATGTGCAATCCAGTCCCCGATTTTATTGAGCAGCTGGATAAACTCAGCAATGCCTTCCAACCTTTCATGGATAAGCTAGAACAGGACGGCACTTCTGTTGAACCCTATGTAGATTTTCTCAATGCCAAGGGAACAGTTGAAGGCGGTTGGTCAAGGTTTCAGATCCTAACGAACGATCTGCAAACGTGGTGGAATCAAAACCAATATAACGATGCCGCTAACCTGTTGGACTTTATAGACAAAGATGTTTGTTTGAAAGATTTGGCCGAACAAAGTCGCGATTTGATTAAAGAAATTGACCTGGCTTACAAGCTGGCAACCCGTGTGATTGAACTGGCTGAAACCAATGATGCTAAAGACAGCAAACTGTGGGATAACAGCATTCTCAATAGTCGTGGTCATGGCCCTAAAAAAAGTAACCTTAAAAAGTCCGCTGAAGAAGCACGCAAATTGGCAGTCGAGCAACTCAAACAAGTTCGTTACCTCTACAAGCAAGCACACTGGCTGTTAAGCCGTTTCCCTGAAGGAAAACTTAGGGATGTAGAAGGACTAGTCAAGCTAGTAGATATTAAAGCTATTGAAGCAGCCGATTGGAGCTTAACTCCTGGCCGTTATGTGGGCGTAGCCCCCGAAGAAGTGGATGAAAATTTCGACTTTGAAGAAGCCCTGCACGATATTCATATTGAACTGCAAGGCTTAAATACTGAGTCGATTGAATTGGCTGAAAAGATTGCTCGTAACTTTGAGGAGTTGGGGGTATGAGTTGGTCTGAAAAATCATTAGATGAACTTGGTTTTGTATCCAGAGGTCGTTCGCGGAATCGCCCTAGAGATGCTGCTCATCTTTATGGTGGTCCCTATCCATTTGTGCAAACGGGAGATGTTAAGCATTCAGGTTTGTACTTAACTGAATACTTCCAAACATACAGTGAAGAGGGTCTTGCGCAAAGTAAGCTATGGCCTGTGGGTACGCTTTGCATAACGATTGCCGCCAATATCGCGGACACTTCAATTTTGGGGATAGAAGCTTGTTTTCCAGATAGTGTAATAGGCTTTATACCAACACAAGGAAAAGCTGATGCTCGCTTTATTAAGTATCTCTTTGATGCGGTCTTAAAACTTAGGTATCGCCAATATACGCAAGGTGCCGCTCAAGATAATCTCAGTCAAGGCAAGTTGTTGGCTCTGAAGTTTTTAGTTCCAGATGATGTAAAAGAGCAAAAACGAATTGCAGATTTCATTGCTAGTTACGATGAACTTATCGAAAACAACCGCCGCCGTATTCAGTTACTGGAAGAATCTGCTCGTTTACTCTATCAGGAGTGGTTTGTTCACTTGCGTTTCCCCGGTCATGAGCAAGTTAAGATTACCGATGGTGTGCCGGATGGGTGGAAACAGTCATCAATTGGCGAAGAGAGTTCTTATCTAAATCGAGGGATTACTCCTAAGTACAGTGATGATGGTGAATATGTTGTTATCAATCAAAAATGTATCAGAAACCGTGTTTTATCTCTTGAGTTGGCAAGAACACAATCTAAGGAATACAAAGAAGAAAAGGCCGTAAGGCTTGGGGATATTCTAATTAACTCAACTGGTACTGGAACGCTTGGTAGGGTTGCTCAAGTATGGGATGAGTGCGAAAAAACCTGTGTTGATACTCACGTTACAATTGTTCGTCCAGCTACATATATACCATATTTGTGGCTTGGGTACTGTTTACTGGGTATGGAAAGACGGCTAGAAGATATGGGTGAAGGTGCGACCAATCAGAAAGAACTCAAGCGGCAGTACGTCGCTGATATTTCAATTCTGAGGCCATCTAATTCTCTAATGGAAATGTTTCACAACACAGTTCTAGACAATACCAAGCAAATTCAGAATTTAATGAAGACTAATAAATCCTTATCCCAAACCCGTGACTTGTTACTTCCCAAACTTATGAACGGCGAACTAACTGTGTAATCAAAGGACTGATGAAATGAATAGAGATCAAGCTAGGCTCCACCTGCAAACAGCTTTGGCAAATACAGCTGCCGATTTCCGTGATGGTCAATGGGAAGCGATTGATGCTCTGGTCAATCATCGACAGAAATTGTTAGTAGTACAGCGGACCGGTTGGGGTAAAAGCTCGGTTTATTTCATCAGTACCAAAATTTTTCGTGATCGCGGCATGGGGCCAACCATTATCGTTTCGCCTTTGCTGGCGTTGATGCGCAATCAGATTGAGTCTGCTGCGCGTTTAGGTATCGTTGCTGAAACCATGAACTCCACGAATACCGCTGATTGGCAAGCGGTTACTCAACGGATTCTTAATAATCAAATAGATTGCTTGCTGATTTCTCCAGAGCGGCTGGCCAATGACAATTTCATTGAAACCGTCTTACAGCCAATTGCCGACCGCATTGCCTTGATGGTGATCGATGAGGCACACTGTATTTCTGACTGGGGTCATGACTTTCGCCCCGATTATCGCCGTATTGTTAATATACTGCGCCAGTTACCCCCTAATACTCCGGTTTTAGGTACAACAGCAACCGCGAACAATCGCGTTGTAGCCGATATTCAAGAGCAGATTGGTGATATTCAAATTCATCGTGGCCCACTGACTCGCGAAAGCCTTGCCCTGCAAACCATGGTGTTACCCGATCAAGCGTCTCGCTTAGCCTGGTTGGCTCAAGTCATTCCAACTTTACCTGGCACTGGCATTGTTTACACTTTAACGGTGCGCGATGCAGAGCAAGTCGCCAACTGGCTCACGAGTAATGCTATTGATGCTAAGGCTTATCATGGCAGCATAGAGGCTGAAGGTTTTGAAAATAGTAATGTATATCGCCAGCATTTAGAAGCATTTTTACTCAACAATCGGTTAAAGGTATTAGTAGCAACCTCGGCGCTGGGAATGGGCTACGACAAGCCGGATTTAAGTTTTGTTATCCACTATCAAGCGCCGGGCTCTATCGTTGGTTATTATCAGCAGGTAGGCCGAGCAGGGCGTGGTATTGACCATGCTGTTGGCGTATTGATGTCAGGTGTGGAAGATCAGGATATTCACGATTTTTTCCGAGAATCTGCGTTCCCATCTGAGGCGCAGGTGAACGAAATCTTACACGTACTGGAACAAAGCGATGGTTTATCACTGCGCAGTATTGAAGAGCAAACAAACCTGCGTCATGGTCAAATTGAAAAAGTCCTTAAATTATTGAGTGTGGAAAATCCGTCTCCCGTAATCAAAGACGGCAGCCGTTGGGTAAGAACCCCTGTGCGCTATCAAATGGATCATGCCCGAATTGCCCATTTAACTGGCCAGCGTGTTCAGGAGTGGCAAGAAGTTCAGGCATACCTTGCAGATACTGGTTGTAAGATGACCTTCCTTCGCCGAGCGCTGGACGATCTTGATCCAACGCCCTGCGGTAAGTGCGCATCGTGTATCGGAACCCCGGTAATTCACCAGAGCATTGATCCAATTTTGGCACATAGTGCCGGGATCTTCCTTAAACATGCAGAAATGGTCATTCAGCCTAGAAAGCAAATAGCGCCTTCTAATGCAGAAACCGTTCGAGCTTTCCCCACTTACAAATTTCCACGTTTACTCGGGGCATTGGCGTCGCAGCCTGGGCGAGTGCTTTCTAGATGGGGTGATGCAGGCTGGGGACGCACGGTTTCAGATAATAAACACAACGGTAAATTTTCAGACGAACTTGTTGGTGCCATGGCCGAAATGATTCTAGAACGCTGGCAGTCCAATCCTCCGCCTGAGTGGGTATGTTGTGTGCCTTCGCGCAACCACCCAGAACTTGTACCAGATTTTGCTCGTAGGCTAGCGGCTCGTTTAGGTCTGCCTTTTGTTGATGCAGTCAGTAAGGTGCAAAATAATCAACAGCAGAAGGGCCAGCAAAATAGCTTCCATCAATGTCGTAATTTGGATGGGGCATTTGCCATTAATCCGGCCCTGCCGAACACTCCAGTTTTACTTGTTGATGACATAGTGGATTCTGGTTGGACGCTGACCGTTATATCAGCATTATTACAACAAGCAGGTAGCGGTGTCGTGTATCCCGTGGCACTTGCTTCCTCCTCGGTGAAAGACTCATGAATTTATCGCCAACGGCTCAAGCTACATTACTACTTACTTGCTATTTTTCCAAAGCGAGTAACGAGAATGCTAAACCCCTTACAAATGCTGAATGGGGCCGCTTTGCGTTATGGCTAAAAGAAAAATCTACAAGCCCGGCTGATTTGTTGGGAGCAGATCCTTACGCTTTACTCAGTGGTTGGCATGATGATCGCGTTAGTGCAGAGCGGATTATGCAATTGCTCAATCGCGGCCACAGTCTAGCCTTAGCAGTAGAAAAATGGCAGAGGGCTGGCCTTTGGGTGGTTACACGTTCTGATCCTGAATATCCAAAGCGCTTAAAACAACGCTTGAAGACCGCTTCCCCTCCTGTGCTGTTTGGCTGTGGCAATAAGGCATTACTGAATATGGGCGGTTTGGCCGTAATTGGTTCTCGAAATGCTAGCGATGACGATTTGTTTTTTACTCAGCAAGTTGGTTCAAAAGCTGCGAGTGAAGGTGTCGCGATTGTCTCCGGTGGTGCTCGTGGGGTTGATGAAACGGCTATGCTAGGAGCAATGCAGCAAGGTGGCTTTGTTATTGGTATTATGGCAGACAGCTTATTGAAAGCGGCGACGAGTGCTAAGTGGCGCAAAGGCTTAATGGATAATAATGCTGTGTTGATTTCGCCATTTTATCCAGAAGCTGGATTTAATGCAGGTAATGCCATGGCACGCAATAAATATATTTACTGCTTAGCTGACAGCTCCCTAGTTATTCATTCTGGTAAAAAAGGTGGAACACTTAACGGAGCAGAAGAAAACCTGAAAAAGGCATGGGTGCCACTGTGGATTAAACCAACCACGGATAAGGACGCGGCCAATGCTGATTTGGTGGTTAAAGGGGGTCAATGGTTATATACAGATCTTCAAAGTTTGGTTGTTGCTGATTTGATAAAAAATGAAGGCAACCAGATGAGCCCTACTAAGGAAGTGCAGGCTGATTTATTTTCAATGCCCGTACCGTCTGGGTTGTTTACTGAGCCTGAGCCAGAAAAAGTTGTTGCTTACACTGAGCTCGATAATGCACCTGCTGAACAACAAGCTGATAAAGAGAGTCTCTCTGTGCACCTTGTTGAAATAGAACTAGCGTCAAATCCTATCGATTTTTACCAATTGTTCATTGCCGAATTTAAGAGGCTTGCTAGAGAGGCTGTCTCTGTCGATGAACTAATTGAAGGTACGGGACTGCACAAGTCGCAGTTAAATGAGTGGTTGAAACGCGCTGAAGAAGACGGTTTAGTGAACAAGCTTAATCGGCCGATACGATATCAATTCGAAAACAAAAAATAAAAGGATTTTGCCATGGCGATGACAGAAGATACTCTGGTTCAACAAGTAACAGCCGATTACTTATTGAATGAATTACAGTGGGATGCCTCTGTCATGGGCATGTATGAGCGTTTAGGCAAGGAGGGAGACTTTGGGCGAGAGTCTGATAAGGACGTTATTCTTACTCGATACTTAGGTGAGAAGCTGATAGCGTTGAATCCCGGTTTGCCAGAAGTTGTCTACCAAGAGGCACTTCGTCTTGTCTGCGAAATGCCGTCTTCAACCAATATTCTTGCTGTTAATAAAGAAAAATATTCGTTGCACAAAAATGGGGTGGAAGTCAGCTACCTCAATGATAAAGGTGATCGGGTAAAAAAGCGTCTTCGTCTTTTCGATTTTGATAATTATGAAAACAATCACTTTTTATTAGTGCGTGAGTTTTGGGTAAAGGGTGATATTTATCGTCGCAGAGCTGATTTGGTTGGATTTGTGAATGGAATTCCGCTGCTGTTTATGGAAGTGAAAAACGTTCACAAGGATATTAGGGCTGCATACGAACAAAACCTCGCCGATTACAAAGACACTATTCCGCATCTGTTTTATCACAATGCTTTTATCATTTTGGGAAATGGCATTGACGCCAAGATTGGATCTGTCTCCAGCAAATTTGAGCATTTTAATGACTGGAAGCGGTTAAAAGAGAATGAGCCTGGTGTTGTGGATATGGAAACCTTGCTGAAAGGAACCTGCTCCAAAACCAATCTAATGGATATCTTTGAAAATTTTACCTTGTTCGACCAAAGTTCTGGACGGCTAGTGAAAATTGTTGCGCGTAATCATCAGTATCTTGGTGTCGGTCGAGCAATAGATGCTGTTATCAATCGTGGTGAACGCTTGGGTAAATTGGGTGTGTTTTGGCATACCCAAGGTTCAGGGAAATCTTATTCAATCGTATTTTTTGCGCAGATGGTGCATCGAAAGTTGGGGGGGAATTATACCTTTGTAGTGCTGACTGATCGGGAAGATCTCGATACGCAGATTTATAAAACTTTCGCAGGAAGTGGAGTCGTCGACAATGATAAAGACCCATGCCGTGCCGATAGTGGTAAAACCCTTAAAGAACTAATAGGCCAGCAGAAAGCTTTTGTTTTCACTTTGATTCAAAAATTTAATGAAAAGGTAGATCCTCTAAAGCCTTATTCTGAACGCGATGACATTATTGTTATTACCGACGAGGCTCACCGTACACAGTACGGAACGTTGTCTCTAAATATGCGTAATGCTCTGCCTAATGCCAGCTTTATCGGCTTTACAGGCACTCCATTATTCAAAGATGACGAGATAACCAAGAAGGTATTCGGTGATTATGTTTCCACTTATGACTTTCAACGTGCAGTTGAAGATAAAGCAACGGTACCTTTGTATTACGATGCTCGTGGCGAAGAATTAATATTTACTGATGAGGATGGTAACGAGCATACAGTAGCTGACCCCAAAGGAATTAATGAGCGCATAGCAGAAAAACTTGAAGAGCTAGAAATTGATGATGTGGATGTACAGCAACGATTGGAGCGTGAGCTTAAACGCGACTACCACATCATTACTTCAACCAGCAGGCTTGATCAGATTGCTCAAGATTTTGTTGCTCATTATGCCAATGGCTGGGAAACGGGCAAGGCCATGTTTGTTTGCCTTGATAAAATCACCTGCGTGCGAATGCACAAACTGATCGATTTTTATTGGCAGCAAGAAATTAAAGCAAAAGAGAAAGAGCTTTTATCAGCCGCTGATGAGCAAGATTTAGCTTGGCGAGAACGACAATTGGCGTGGATGAAAGAAACGCTGATGGCCGTTGTGGTTAGTGAGGAACAGGGTGAGGTTGCGAAGTTTGAAAAATGGGATTTGGATATTAGACCGCATCGCCTGCTAATTAAAACAGGTTTTGAGTTAAAGGATGGCTCGCGTTTGGATATGGAAGAGGCGTTCAAGGCTAACGAACACCCTTTCAGAGTCGCGATTGTTTGTGCTATGTGGTTAACGGGCTTTGATGTACCAACGCTCTCTACTCTATATTTAGACAAACCCCTTAAGGCACATACTTTAATGCAGGCCATTGCTAGGGCAAATCGTGTGGCGGAAGGCAAAAACAATGGCTTGATTGTCGATTACAGCGGCATACTCAAAAACTTACGTAAAGCGCTGGCAACATTTGCTGGTGCAGGTGACGAAGGCCATGGTGGTGAGGAAGGTGAAAATGAACCAGCCAAACCCAATGAGGAACTTTTAGAAAGCCTAAATGAGTCGATTAGTTTTGCCGCTGAGTTTTTACGGAAGCATGATTTTGAATTGAGTCGAATAATCACCGAAACTGGATTTGCCAAGAATGCGGCGATTGCACAGGCCAAAGAAGTCATCAATATAAATGATGAAACCAGAAAACGATTTGAAGTGATTGCCAGAGAGGTATTCAACAAATTCAAGGCTTGTATCAACGTGCCGGGTATTAATGATTATCGTGATCTGCGTGATGCTATTAATGTTCTTTATAAGAGTTTACAGGCAGATAAAGAGAAAGCTGATATTTCCGATATCATGAAAGAGCTGTATGAAATCGTTGACGGTAGCATAGACACTACATTAAAAATCAAAGAGCCAAAACCGGATAGCGAGCGAATTTACGATATTAGCAAGATCGATTTTGAACGTTTGCGCCAGGAGTTTGCAAAATCAGAGCGAAAAAATACAACCGTGCAATCTCTGAAGCATGCTGTTGAGAATAAACTTGCTCGCTTAATGATGCAAAATCCGTTACGCACTGATTATCAAGAGCACTACGAAAAACTTGTTAGAGAATACAATCAGGAAAAAGATCGCGTTGTAATTGAGAAGACATTTGAGGCGCTCATAAAGTTCAATGAAGAACTTTCGCATGAAGAAAAACGTGCGCTTAGGGAAGGGGTGGACGAAGAGTCCCTAGTGTTGTTTGACTTACTGAGCAAGCCAAATTTGAAACCTCGAGAGATAGCGAAGATTAAACAAGTAGCGACGGCTTTATTGTCGACACTTAAGGCTGAGCGACTTAAAGTTGCGAACTGGCAGCAGAAAGAATCATCGCGGGATGCGGTAAAGCAGCAGATTTATGATTTTCTTTATGACGAGAGAACGGGACTGCCTATTGAACAGTACGAAGAAGATGAAATCTCCGATATTACTGAAAGAGTTTTTCTTCACATATACAGGGCATATCCAGAATTACCATCTCCCATATATAGTACGTGACATTAGTTTGTTAACAACTTTATTGTGATGCTTTTTTTGAGTTGATTACTTATACCATAAAAGTTAACAACTTTATTTATATTGCTAATAATGGTGGCTGTGTAAAATCAATGAGTTATAGAGCTATCTGTTAGCAACTTTATTGTTAACCAACATCGCATATAGCAATGAAAAAACAGCTTCTTAGGAAGCTGTTTTTATTGGGTGCAGGGGTCTAATAAATCAATGGTGTTTTTGGTTGTTTACGTTTTTAGTTTCAAATAAGTCGATCGCAATGTGAGCACTTAGCTGGCCATAAAAGCTATCGCAACCATGTTGAAACACGCTAGGTTGTTTCACTAGAAAAGAAGTTATTAAGCTCATTCAATACTTTGAGGTTTGTCTAAACAATGGTCATAAGTTGGAAAATATTGAACAAGGCAATATAAAAACAGACGACTGTTTCGATGCTCGACATGTTATCTAAATATTGGCTATCGATTACCTAGGAGCTGTAATATAAAAATTATTATGCTGTTGAAGGTCAGGGGGCACCGATGATAACCAATACCCCCGTCGGTACATCAATTACTTAGGCAGTAGTACAGTATCAATCACGTGGATCACACCGTTGCTCGCCTTTACGTCTGTCATGATAACTTTTGCGTTATTTACCATTACATTGCCGTATTTTGCTTTAATGGTAACCATTTGTCCCTGAACTGTTGATGCGCTGTCTAGTTTAACGACATCAGCAGCCATCACTTTTCCTGCAACAACATGATATGTTAAAATTGCCGCAAGTTTATCTTTGTTTTCTGGTTTCAGTAGCGACTCGACGGTCCCATCTGCTAACTTAGCAAAAGCTTCATCTGTCGGTGCGAATACCGTAAATGGACCTTCACCTTTTAGTGTATCAACAAGTCCTGCTGCTTTGATTGCAGCAACAAGCGTATTGAAAGATCCATTTTCAGCTGCTACATCGACAATGTCTTTTTTCATACCATGATGTTCGGCATAAGCAACAGAGGTGAATGATAAACTGGCAACAATAAGGACGAGTGTTGTAATAAATTTCTTTAACATTTTTATATTCCTTTCGAATTTATACCACTTTGAGGGGGAGGCTGTTTTTTGTGCAACATTTGTTACGCATGGTATAAACAACTAGATCAGTTTGGTTTCAATTTACTTACAGTACGACGCTAAAATATCACTGGGTGTTCAATAAGAACCCTTTTTTGATACTCAACTTTGCCCACAAGACCCTTAAATACATCACCTTTTAGCAATGGGCTATTAATAGAATAATTGTTGGTTTGCTGATGCACCCGTTAAAAAGACTGGGGTTTTAGGCCTTTTTTAAGTAAAACAGGATTGTAATTTTTGTGATATTAATCATCGGTGAGTTTCGTTGTGCGATGATATATACATTGCCGGAGCTTAATCATTCCCGTAGTAACGCATCTGACTAACGCATCTGACAATAAGCCAAAGATAGATATATTAATCTCATTATCCTTTAGGTTATTTCCTGCTCGTTTCGTATTCTATAAAGTACCCGCTACTAAATTATTTTTTATTACTATTCCATTTTTATCAGATACTTATAGTTTCTTCATATAAAGCCAACAGGAAGTGTTGTCATTTTGTTGTGTTTTTGTTGTATTTTTTTTGAACTATAAAAAAGATTGTCACGTATAGAAATCGGTCATATTACTAATGAGGATTTCTAAGATGAAACGGATATACCCTTTTGCACTATGTGTTTCTTTAATTGGTATAACAGCTTGTTCTGACGACGATGATGCAACAGTTGTAGAGCCTGAAATGTCATATATTCGCGTTATTCATGCTGGCAGCGATGCTCCACTGGTGAATGTTGTGGCTAATGGTAATGCATTATTGTCCAACGTTGATTATGCAATGGCCAGTGATTTAATCGAAGTGTCAGCAACAAGCTACGACATTGACGTTGATGCTGTGTTGGCAGATGGCAGCACGCTAACTGTGTTAGAAGCATTACTTGATGCACAAGATGATATGGAATATACCGCCATTGCGTTAGGTTCTGTAGCAGACAACACCTTGAGTCTAAAATTAATTGAAAACCCAACCATGGACATTGCTGCGGGTTACGCAAGGGTACAAGTGCTTCATGGCGCGCCTTTAGTGGGTACCGTTGATATTTATGTTACGGCTCCTGATGCAGATATAAGCACTACAGCTCCAACGTTATCGGCAAGCTATTTAGATGTAAGCTCGCAGATTGAAGTGCCCGCTAGCGATTATCAAATGCGTATTACTGCATCTGGAATGAAAGAGGTTGTGTATGACTCAGGTTCTGTTGCGTTAGGCGATATGCAAGATTACTTTATCAGTGCCATTCCTAACACTTGGTCTGGAGATTCACCTGTGGCATTGCAAGTGTCGCTACCTGGGTCACAGCTGGTGTTAAATGACGTAAACAGTGGCGCTGATTTACGGGTGGTACATGCCGTTGCTGATGCGCCAGCTGTTGATGTGTTTGTTGACGGCGCCGCTACACCAGCTGTAGATATGCTGTCTTTTGGTGATGTGACGGGTTATCTCAACCTTGCTGAAGGTGCTCACACCGTAACCGTTGCCGCGGATGCCGATAATGATGTTGTGGTTATAGATAATGCTGCAGTCGACTTAGGTCTTGGTATGAGTTATAGCGCCTTGGCTGTGGGATCACTAACAAGCAATATGATTGAGCCATTAGTGTTAGTTGAACAAACTCGTCGTGTAGCGACAGAGGCAAAGCTTACTGTGACACATGCTGCCTATTCTGCACCAGAAGTAGACGTTTACCTTACTTCATCTGCTGATATCTCTGATGCAACACCGGTATTAGAAGACGTGCCATTTAAGGTTTCTTCTGGCAGCCTTAGCGTCCCCCCAGGAACTTATACTATTAGTGTCACTGTGGCTAATACTAAAGATGTCGCAATTGGGCCTTTAGAAGTCACATTAGGAGCCTCGGGTATATATGGTGTGGCAGCTGTTGATAATGTCGGTGGCGGAGCGCCATTTGGGGTTATTTTATTAGACGACTTCACTGCAATGTAATATTACTCTGTAAAAGGTTTGCGGCTTATTCTTGCCAGATAAGTCGCTTTTTTATGCCCAATTAATGGTGCAAATATTGCTGGGTGCTCTTAAGTAAACCGCTTATTCATTTTTTTTCACATTATGTTGCTGCCCAGTTTGAGTAACACTTCATCATGAAAAGTCATCCCTTTGCCACTCTGCGCGAGTTTATAGTGCCGTTAATTTACATTATCCCATTACCGTTATTGTCATAGCATGTGACACGAATAAAAGGCGGCTTCTTCGGCAGTCGTATTTATGGGGCGTAATGTACCTATTTCTATAAAGAACATTCTCACAAAAGGGTGATTGATTTAACTTAAATATGCTGGTAGGTTATTAAAATTATTAATAAATAAAGCTATGTTAATGATGGTTGTTGAAGGGGATCTCAGGATGTTTATCGGCATTTTCGCTAATACGCTTTAAAGCTTTATCAACAACAAGGAGAGTCCCTAATGGATTATTTTATAGGCGCGTTAAAAAAATATGCTGATTTCACTGGTCGAGCACGAAGAAAAGAATATTGGATGTTTATACTTGTTTATATGATTATCAATATTGTTTTTGCTGTAATTGGTTTGGATACCATTTCAGCGATAGTGAGTCTTGCACTGCTAGTCCCAAGTCTCAGCATTGCAGCAAGAAGGCTGCATGATACTGGTCGTTCTGGGTGGTGGCAATTAATACTATTAATTCCAATTATTGGTTTAATTGTGCTAATTGTTTTTCTAGCTCAAGATAGCCATGATGCAAATGATTACGGTATTAATCCTAAATCAGGTGTACCCGCATAAAACTGAGCAAGAGACTATGGTGCCAAGAGTTAATTTTCGCTTTTGGCTCTTTCTACATCACACCATCGCTAAGCAGTCCAACAAAAAGGGAACAAATCTTGTTCCCTTTTTGTTATCTATAGCTTATTGATTTACCAGGCACTTGATTTACCAAACTCTGGCAACGAGCCCTTTAAGGTAATAGCCTTCTGGGAATGCGCTACTAATAGGATGATCACTGGCTTGATGCATGCGCTCAATAAACTGTACTTCACGTTTTGCATCTAATGCAGCATCGGCAACGACTTTTTGGAACAAGTCTGACTGCATTAAGCCCGAACAAGAGAAGGTCAGTAGTATTCCACCAGGATTAAGTAATTGCATGGCAATCATATTGATGTCTTTATAACCGCGACACGCGCCATCGAGTTGTGACTTATTGTCGGCAAACTTAGGCGGATCTAATACGATAACATCGAAGGTTTTACCTTCATCTCGATACAGTCGCAGTAACTTAAATACGTCGGCTTCGAGGTAGTTTACATGGTCATCATTAAGGTTATTAATCGCCATATTATCGCGGGCGGTTTGCAGTGCTAGGGTAGAGACATCGACGTTTTCAATACTCGCCGCACCAGCTTTAGCGGCATACAAGCCAAAAGTGCCGGTGTAACAGAAGCAGTTAAGTACAGACTTACCTTTAACGAAACGGGCGGCGATGGCGCGGTTGTCACGTTGATCCAAATAGAAGCCCGTTTTGTGGCCTTTAACCACATCGACGGCAATCTTGATACCATTTTCTTCGATGATGACTGGCATGGGGGGTAATTCACCGTGCAGTAACCCTACCACTGGAATGAGGCCTTCTTTCTTTCTCGAGTCGACATCTGAACGCTCATAGACAGTGCAATCTGGATATTGAATAACGAGTTGCTCTACTATGGTGTCACGCCATTTTTCGGCACCGGTACTTAATAGTTGGCACACCAATACATTGGCGTAACGGTCTATGGTGATACCAGGTAAACCGTCCGATTCTGCGGCGATTAAGCGATAGCCTGTTAGGCCTTGTTCGCGGATCAGATCATCCCGGCCTGCTTGTGCCCTTTTTATGCGTCTCGCGAAGAAGTCGGCATCGATGGTTTCTTCTTTGTCGAAGGTCCATATCCGTACTTGGATTTGAGATTCTGGCGACCAGGCACCGCGTCCGAGCCAGTGCCCGTCGTGCGCCACGACTTCAACCGTGTCACCTGCTGCAGGTTTTCCGCCATTGATGTTGTGAATACCGTTGGAAAATATCCAAGGGTGGCGTCGATCTAATGAACGTTCGCGGCCAGGTTTAAGTTTAATTCTGATAGCCATGGTACTGCCTAATTTAAATTATAAAAGGGGTAAAAAGATTCACGGCGCACCTGATAAAGGCTGAGTAAAAACCTCTATAACGACTCATTAGAGGCATGGATGACATCACACTATTATCAATGTCAAAAGGCTCTGGGGGCGACGAAGGGAGATCATAGCCTTTTTTGAGCCTAAAAACCTGACAAATAATAAAATGCTGGCTGAGTGTTGTATTCGTTACTTAGATTTTGATCGTTCAATGGGCGTTTATTGTTACCGTAACAAGGTGTCAACGGCATTTTGTGGATGGGTAAAATAATAGCAGCAGTTGCTGGTGGCTGTTGTGCCATCAAATTGGCTCGTGATGGTCGCGCAGATGTGAGTGAAGCATCAAAATAAAGCAAGTGTAGTGAACGTGGTCACTTGAGATAATATGTTAAATCTCAGATAGCTACCTCGATTTAAAGTGTAAGGCTTCACCAAGTTGTGCATAACAGGCTTTAGCCCAAAAATGATGTTAAATGTGTCCTTACGCTTTTGCTGATAACAAGGTTCATTGACGTGTTCAAACGAGTCAATGGCAAGTAATACCATACAGATCGTGCTGAAAAGAGCTAAAAAATAGTTACTTAGGTGTGCTTGTTATGCCTCGCTCCGGTTAGTGAGTATTGAATTTAAGATGACCGCGCTCTTTTTTACATCGACAATAATCACATGTAGGCTTTTACGTCGTGGTTACGCGATAACATTATTACGAGAAAAAACCAGAATATAGCCTTTAAATGGCAGTGCTAGATAGTCGGTGTGTATCGGTTTGAAATGGCTGCTGATAAACCCGAATTCGGCTAATTTTACAGTGAGCTTATTTTTTCGACCGCGACCGGGGTCGACAATGATGACGTCACATTTGGCGCTGGCATGGTTTTTAATAAAATAAGCTAATAACTGCACATGTTGATCTTCATAGAGCAAATCGCTGCCGATGATGACGTCAAAAAGCCCCAATTTACTGGTGTCGTTAGCCCAGTCTACACGCTCAAAAGCAATGCTTTTACCATTATTTAATTGGGTATTTCTATTAAGGAACTGTTCAACTTCTGGGTGGTAGTCGGTTGCGGTAATATCGGCATTTTTTGCATTAAGTAGTAAGCTTGAGAGCGCCATTCCACAGCCTATTTCTAGAATTCTTTTGCCTTCTGTTTTGTAATCCAACATATAATTAGCCAGCACTAAGCTTGATGGCCAAACAATGCCAAAAATTGGCCAATTCGCCGAAGATATACCGAGTTTTTCAGCAATACCGGTAGGGTCATCAAATTCTTGATTATTACGTAAGGTACACAAGTGAACATCGATTTCACCAAACTCAACAGTTTGGTAGCTTAAACGAAGGGCAGTCATTGGGCCGTCTTAAAAATTGAGTGTTCAGCCAGATATCGAGGACAAATAAATGACAAAACGAAGAGGTGTTAGTTAGATTATAGCACTTTGCTAGAAAGGCAAATATATTTAATTGGTTTGGGCTCTATTAGGTTAAGCCCTTAGTCAAAGGCATCATTATATTGTGTTTTTTTGTGCGCTTTGGGTATCAATGTGGATAATACTGAATACAAATATGTCCTACACAGCTATTAATCGCTGCGAATAAAACAGGTTTTCACCCGTTACTGGTTAATATTAGCATGCTCACTTTCACCTTAATAACCCCCTTTTATATCAATTATCAGCTCTGATAATAAAGCGCTATTCATTGTTAAATATGTGACATACGTATCATAACCTTAATGATAATTGTTTGCATTAGTATATCCACTATGTATAATCCACGGAACTTACAGAGCTTTATATAACATTATAGTTACTCACATTGACTAAATCAGGATGAGAAAATGAAAAAAACGTTAATTGCGGCAACATTACTCGGGCTTTTTGCTAGCAATCAAGCTATAGCTTCTGACGACACAACCGAATTACGCCAAATTATTGAGCAGCAGCAAAAAGTGCTGCAAGATCTTGAAAAACGTCTTGAGCAAACAGAAATGCGTGTAGAGACCACAGCTGATGTAGTAGAAGCGACCGCATCAAGCAAGTCGGCAACCACTATTGGTGGTTATGGTGAATTACACTATAACAATATTTCTAATAACCAAACCGGCACCGACAAGAAAGAATTCGATTTCCACCGCTTTGTATTGTTTGTAGGTCACGAGTTTAATAGCACAACCCGTTTTTTCTCTGAGCTAGAAGTTGAACATTCAATTGCCGGTGAGAGTCAAAATGGTGAGGTTGAGTTAGAGCAAGCGTATATCGAGCATGACTTTAATGAAATGTTTACCGGTAAAGCGGGTCTATTCTTAATGCCTGTCGGTATTATCAACGAAACTCACGAACCTACAGTATTCTACGGTGTTGAGCGTAACCCGGTAGAAAAAGACATTATTCCTGCGACATGGTGGGAAGGTGGTTTAAACCTTAATATTAAAGCCGCTCCTGGTGTAGCCTTTGACACCGCCGTGACGTCTGGTTTGTATTTAGACCAAAGCTCTGGTTATAAAATCCGTGATGGTCGTCAAAAAGTATCTAAAGCGAAAGGTGAAGATTTAGCCTATACCGGCCGAGTAAAATATACTGCGGTTCCAGGTTTAGAGCTAGCGGCGACGGTTCAATATCAGTCTGACTTAACGCAAGGTACAGCTGATGTTGATTCTGCCTCAGCAACATTGCTTACTGCGCATGCGATTTACAGCATTGAAAACTTCACGGTTAAAGCGCTATACGCCCAGTGGAATATTGATGGTAAAGAAGCTGAAGCGTTAGGTCGTGACAAGCAAAATGGTTTCTATATTGAGCCTGCTTACCGAATCAATGAACAGTTTGGTGTGTTTGCCCGTTACAACGAGTGGGACAACAATGCCGGTGATAGCGCCGATACCAAGAAAAAACAAACTAGCGTGGGTGTGAACTACTGGTTACACGAAAACGTGGTGTTTAAAGCTGACTACGAAAAAATTGGCGGCGCTGCTGATTCAGATGGTTTCAACCTAGGTGTTGGTTACCAGTTTTAATCGTTGAGTATTCAGAGATAAGATAAACCGATATAACAGATTATCGGTCAATGGGTGCCAACAGTGTATATTGTCGGCACCCGTGTTTTTATTATAGATTAAGGGCTGATATGCAGACAAGGTTAAGATCATATTTAATGTTATTTATGATGGGGTTAGTTATTTGTTTTTCGGCATTTAATGCGATTGCAGCCTCACAATATCAGTCAAATGAAGCCTTTATTAACCAAGCATTTAATGGCGGTAGTGGTAAAGCCAAAGTCTTGTGGTTAGATGATGATCTCAAACAATCGGTAGAAGCTATTTTAGCTCATCGTTTTAATAAAATGCGTGTGCGTTACTGGCAACATAATGATGAAACCGTATGGATTATGGATGAGGTTGGTAAAGAGTCGCCTATTACGGTTGCTGTGCATATAAAAGACCATCATATAGCGCGAACTAAAGTGTTAGTTTATCGCGAAAGTCGTGGTGATGAAGTTCGTCATGATTTTTTTACCGACCAATTTAAGTCGGCAAAGTTAGACGACCAACATCAGCTGGATAAACATATAGATGGGATTACTGGTGCAACATTATCGGTAAGAGCATTAACTAAGTTATCGCGCATTGCATTATTACTTCATGCCCATGTGGTGCAATAAACCACGTTTCAATTCAACCGGATAATTTCAAGCAGGTTAGTGTGAATAAAGCATCTCGACAAAACAGTGTTAGGCTTAAATTTATGCGCATTCTTCGTCCTTGGCATCGCCGTTTAGGATTAGTAAGTGCGCTGTTCATCTTGCTGTTAGTGCTTACCGGTGTGGCGATAAATCACAGTGACGATATTGGTTTAGCTCAAACGCCAGTTACTCAGTCGTGGTTACTTGATTATTATGGTATTCCTGCTCCTGCACATGTTGCTCAGTTTTCTGCATTAGATACCTCCAATTTGCCTGCGCTGTATATTACCGATAATTTATTGTGGCAGGGTAAACGGGTTATTTTTGAAGGTTCACAAACCTTAATGAGTGCCAGTTATACTGCCAATATGCTGGTGGCAATAGATGAGCAACAGTTGTATTTATTCGATACAGCAGGCCATTTACAAGAAACGCAAAATAGCAGCATGGGTTTACCGACTGACTTATTAGCGCTTGCTGTGGTGAACAGTCGAGTATGGTTAAATACTAAAGCTGGTGTTTATCAAGCCGATGAGCAGTTAATCGATTGGCAACTCATGGAGCCTATCAAGGCTATCACTTGGTTGATACCTAATCCACGAGTTGATGCTGAGTTTATTCAACATGCCCGTAGTGCGCATTTAAATTGGCAACGCGTAATGCTAGACCTGCATAGTGGTCGCTTATTTGGGGCGTTAACTGTGTGGTTATGGGATTTGTTTGCGCTAGCATTATTGTTAGTGTCATTAAGTGGATTTTGGATTTGGTATAAACAAAAACCGCCCAGGTAATAACTTTATTTGTGTTAACTGTTACTCATTAATGCTCACAAAGCCTCACCAAGCCTCAAAAATACTCAGCGATATTGGTTTGCTTGCCTGCAACAGAGCTTAGCTCTATACCTGCTTCACTAATTTGATAATTACCAGCAGAAACAGTTTCGCCTAACGGTCTAAAATCTTGCATTCTAAGCTTAACTATATGAGCTTATTGTTGTGAGGCTTGTGCTCGTTAGCATGGCTTATTGTTGATTGACGGTTTCTTTCGCCTGCTCGAGTTGCGGTATTCAATGACAACAAACGGGTTTGTGGAGCAATAGTTTTACCGGGTTAGCCAATTGTTTACCTGAAATTTTCCGTGTGAGTAATATGCTGGCTGTGGTTTTAATGTCCTTGGCCAATATGCAAATGCTGCCGGCAGTCTGTTCAACTTCCTTTTAGCCGTCGGGCATACTTCTAGTACTTTGTTGGGCTGAGTCTGAGGCACGTTGAGAGTGCTCTACATTTGCTCCATTAGCAGCTCAAGTTGCGACATAACATCCACTAAATTTACTATTGTGCTTTGAAGTTCGTCAGCAGAGGCTAATGATTTTCGGTGGTATTATTCTGTTAGGCAACTGTTTGGTTAATGCTGGCAATGGCGTCGTCGACATCATTTATTTCTAGGTGGGATACATTAATGAAGCCGTTAACTCAGGAGGCTAGATTGCCCATTTAACGATGTATTCATCAGACCGTTTCGCTTTCAAGTTACGGTGTTGAGTAATGTGGTTGAGGTTGATTGAGCGTTGTTATATTCGGCTAGTTCCGTTAATAAACAGATGAGTTTTAATTTATGCCTAGGCTAGTATTGATCGGTTAAAACATGAGTGGCTGTGGGGGTGTCATCAACTGAAACCTCGCTGCAGATTGCCGTGAAGTGTTGCACTTTAATAGAGGGTATTTGAAAGTCAGTGCTGGTGAGAAAAGCAAGCTCTTGCTTGTCTTCAACATACTCGTGATATCGCGACATTAACCTGAGACAACTTTTACTTGAGTACGTTAAAACTCTCGCCGTAATGTTAGTCTTAACCATATTCGGGTTACCTAAATACTTGCGTGTTGTGCCACTATCTCAGCTTGTTGCACCTGCTTTGCCTCAATGTTTTTCCACACCTTTTCATGAAAGTAAAACACAACCGTGTTGACTGCAGGCTCAAGCAGGGCAATGGTGCCACCGATAATAATGCTACCCGTTAATAAGTAAGTAATCGTAAACGCAACACAGAAGTGTAAAATTGCAAAGCTGATGGTCTTTTTCATGATAGAACCCCCGTTTGATTTATTTAAATGATAACAGTTATCATTATCATATAAAAGAGGGGTGATTCGATTGTTGCAAATGAAAATTTCGATTAGGTTTATACTTTCTAATACCAAAAAAATAAAGGCCCTTAACAAGAGCCTTTATACTAGCTAATAACATTAAGTCAGATCATAACCTCATCTATTGAGGTTAGTAATGCCAAGGAAAACGTGAAAAGTCTTGGTCGCGCTTTTCTAAAAAGGCATCACGGCCTTCTTGGGCTTCTTCGCTGGCATAGGCTAAGCGTGTTGCTTCACCAGCAAACAGTTGTTGGCCCACTAAACCATCATCAGCCATATTAAAGCCATACTTCAGCATGCGCATTGCCGTAGGGGATTTAGAGTTAATTTCTTTAGCCCAAACTAAAGCTTCAGTTTCGAGTTCTGCATGTGGAATGGCACGGTTGACCATGCCCATATTAAATGCCTCTTCAGCAGAGTAATTAAACCCAAGGAAGAATATTTCTCGTGCACGTTTCTGGCCAATCATCTTGGCTAAATAAGCACTACCATATCCTGAGTCAAAACTGCCTACATCAGGGTCGGTTTGTTTAAAGATGGCATGTTCTTTAGACGCTAAGGTTAAATCACAAACCACATGCAAACTATGTCCACCGCCAACAGCCCAGCCAGGCACTACGGCAATAACCACTTTTGGCATAAAACGAATTAAACGCTGCACTTCTAAGATATGCAGGCGCCCCATACGAGCGACATCAGGTTTACCTTCTTCAGCTCCTTCATATTTATAGCCATCTTTCCCTCGAATACGTTGATCGCCACCTGCACAGAATGAATACTGACCTTTTGCAGACGGTCCATTACCTGTTATGAGTACACAGCCCACATCAGACCATTGCCTAGCGTGGTCTAACGCTATATAGAGTTCATCTACTGTTTTGGGACGGAATGAGTTAAGACAATCAGGGCGATTAATGGCGATACGCACTGTACCTTGGGATTTAGCGCGATGATATGTGATGTCTTCAAAATTGAATCCGTTAACAACATCCCATAAAGTAGGGTCAAAAATGTCAGATACTGAATTAGTTTGTGATTGTTGCGTCATATAAAACCTAGCCCCTATTGCAAATGTTACATAAAGGCTAGGCTTGTTTGATATCTAGGTCAATTCGTGTCGATAAAACCGTTAACTTACTCAGATTTTATCGCAAATGAATTGCAGATTTTCTTTAGTAAAAACCGGATGGCGAGCACGACTGTGGCAGTATTGATCTTTAAACTCGGCTATCGCTTCGTTACTGGTAAACACACCATCTAATTCACGGATTTCAATTGTTGATAATCGCTCATAAATTTCTGCTTTAAGTTGTGGTAGATGTTTATCGATTTTAATTATTTTTGTGCCAGTCATCGAATCAAGCTTTTTATCTGCCTTAGTAAACATAGTGTTAATATCGTTAATTGGCTTATCTAGTTTGTCTGTTTCTGTCGCGAAATAATAAATAACCCCCGCGATTATTGCTAATCCTATCCAGCCTCTCATCTTTTTATCCAATTATGTGTTATTACCTATATAATAAGCTAGTTACCGTTCAATATTAAAGCAGTAAGGCTGTAAAATGACGACAGAATCTAACTCCAAGGACTTTTCTAAACAGCAGCGTATTAAAATTCATCAACCTGATGCTAGTAAAGCAGACCGTTTCAATCCGCGCAACCGTATTTACGTAAGAGCTGTCGATGGCTTATGGACAACGTTACGACGTTATATGGGGTGGATTGCCATATTATTCTTCTTACTCCTTCCTTGGTTACCCTGGGGAGATCGTCAAGCCGTGTGGTTTCATCTTGCCGAGCAAAAATTTCACGTCTTTGGCTTAACGATATGGCCACAAGATCTTACCTTGCTTGCTGCACTCTTTATGATAGCCGCATTTGGATTATTTTTTGTCACCACTTACCTTGGCAGGGTGTGGTGTGGCTATACCTGTCCACAGACCGTGTGGACTTTCATCTTTATTTGGTTCGAAGAAAAGTTTGAAGGTGCGCGTAATAAACGAATCAAGCTTGATCAAATGCCATGGAGTATTAATAAACTATGGCGTAAAACCGCTAAACATACCTCCTGGCTATTGGTCTCACTATTAACGGCCACGACATTTGTATCCTACTTTGTTCCAAGTCGCGAACTCTATATAGACTTCTTTACGCTTAATGCCGGTGGTGGGATATATTTTTGGGTGGTCTTCTTTACTATTGCGACTTACGGTAATGCAGGATGGATGCGAGAGATCATGTGTATTCACATGTGTCCGTATGCCCGCTTCCAAGCCGCTATGTTTGACAAGAACACTTATATAGTGGGTTATGACACTAAGCGCGGAGAAACTCGCGGTCCACGTACTCGTAAACAAGATCCAAAAGAAATGGGTTTAGGCGACTGCATTGATTGTGACTTATGTGTTCAAGTGTGCCCAACAGGGATTGATATTCGTAATGGTCTGCAATACGAATGCATTAACTGTGGTGCCTGTATTGATGCATGTGATAACACCATGGAGCGTATGGGATACGATAAAGGTCTCATTCGTTACACAACAGAAAACAAACTTGATGGTGTGCAAGAAAAGGTATTGCGACCTAAGTTGGTTGGCTACGGAGTTGTACTCACTTCGATGATATTAATCTTCATCTATGCCAGCGCAACCATTGCTCCAGTTCGCATGGATGTCATTAGAGATAGAAACTCACTTTATCGAGAAAATAACCGAGGCAACACAGAGAATACCTTTACGATTAAAATTCTCAATAAGACAGAGCAACCGCAAGAATATGAGTTAAGTGTCGAAGGCTTGCCTAACGCTAAATGGATTGGGTCGCAGCACGTATCAATAGGATCTGGTGAAGTTATAACCTTACCAATTAGTATTGCTGTTGATCCCATTGAGCTGAAGAGAAGGATCACTAAAATCTATATTAAAATTACGGCGCAAATAGATGGTAATCCAATAGAAATAAAACAGGAAACACGATTTTTCGGGGATTAGAACCCAGTAAAATAGCCAAAAAAGGGACGGGTAGTCCCTTTTTTGTTCGTTTCGATTGAAAAAGCACCTCTTGGTCATATTTTTGCAATATTTAGCCTTTTTATACTTGCACAAAATCTTAAGCTCCCTATAATGCGCAACCACTGACACGGCAAACGTCGCGGACAGGTTGTAAGGTTCAAATTGAAGCTTACAACAGCGAAAAGAAAGTTTGAAAAAACACTTGACGCGAAACGGGAAATG
>TARA_R110000851_G_scaffold4900_4_pt1 | contig 99289 bp, 85 predicted proteins | sample TARA_R110000851 | Tara Oceans TARA_R110000851 (sample SAMEA4397627) | marine metagenome | biome: Polar Biome; feature: [DCM] deep chlorophyll maximum layer (ENVO:01000326); material: water (ENVO:00002006), including particulate matter (ENVO:01000060) such as... | depth 17 m
TGCCTTAAAGAGCTTGAACCCATTAGCATCGAAACCTGGAAAAAACTACTACATCCCGATGATGCAAATGATACAAATCAATTGCTAACGCGTTGTTTCAGGAGTGAGACTGAATCTTTAGAATGTGAGTTTCGGATGCAGCACAAAAACGGTAGCTGGGTTTGGATCCTCGATCATGGACGGGTAGTTGAGTGGACAACCGACGGCAAGCCCATGCGAATGTCCGGCACACATCAAGACATCACTAAGAGTAAGCAATCAGAAGACGTACGCAAACTTGCTGCCAGCGTATTTACCTACGCCAAAGAAGGGATCACCATCACCGATACCAACGGTGTCATCATAAACGTTAATGATGCTTTTAGTGCTATCACCGGCTACTCACGCGGTGATGTGATAGGACTCAATCCGCGAATGCTTAAATCGGGACTTCATTTACCAGAGTTCTATAAAGAGATGTGGGCCACGTTGCAACAAAAAGGCTATTGGACGGGGGAGGTCTGGAACAAGCGTAAGAATGGCGAGGTTTATCCGCAGATACTTACCATAAGCTCGGTACTCGATGATATTGGCGTGGTACAAAACTACGTTGCCCTATTCACCGATATTACTGCGATTAAAGAGCATCAGGGACAATTAGAACGTATTGCTCACTATGATATGTTAACAAGCTTACCTAATCGTACATTATTGGCAGACCGTCTAACCCAATCCATGAAGCACAGCCAACGTCAACAGTCATTATTAGTGGTCGCCTTTGTTGATTTGGATAGATTCAAAAAAATTAATGATACCTACGGTCATATCGTTGGTGATGAATTATTAATTGTGGTCTCATCTCGCATGAAGGAAGCCCTACGTAATGAAGATACGCTGGCTCGCATAGGCGGGGATGAGTTTGTCGCTGTGATAGAAAATATACAAACAATGGCGGATTGTGAGCCTATCTTAGAACGACTATTGCTGGCTGCATCGGATCCTGTGGTGGTGGGGGGCGTTAGGTTGGAAGTATCTGCCAGTATTGGTGTCTCAATTTATCCACAAGATGGCGTCGATGCAGACCAACTCATGCGTCATGCCGATCAAGCCATGTATGTTGCAAAGCAACAGGGAAAGAACCGCTATCGCTTGTTTGATTCTGCACATAATACCGCGATGGTTAATCAACATGGAGAATTGGAAAGAATACGTAAGGCATTGGATGGGAATGAGTTTTTGCTTTATTACCAACCTAAGGTCAATATGAAAACAGGGGAAATGACTGGCGTTGAAGCGTTAATTCGTTGGCAATGCCCCGAGCGTGGTTTAATCGGCCCTAACGAGTTTTTGCCTGTCATTGAGGATCATGTTCTCAGTATCGCGCTAGGCGAATGGGTCATTGGTACCGCACTGAGTCAAATTAAGGCGTGGCAAACGCTGGGGTTGAATATTGCCGTCAGTGTCAACATTAGCGCAATTCAATTACAGAGTGATGATTTTGCCACTCGTTTGGCTGAGTTATTGGCCGCATTCCCCGAGGTTGATCCTCGCGCTTTAGAATTAGAAGTCCTTGAAACGAGTGCGATAGGTGATTTGTTGCAGGTTTCTGAGACCATGCTCGCCTGTATTAAGCTGGGGGTTAATTTTGCATTAGATGATTTTGGTACGGGTTACTCTTCATTGAGTCACCTCAGGCGTTTGCCCGCGAGTTTGATTAAGATAGACCAGACCTTTGTGTGTGATATGTTGAATGACTCCGATGACTTGTCGATTGTCGAGAGCGTGGTGGTATTGGGCAAGACATTTAAGCGTGACGTTATTGCCGAGGGAGTAGAAACCATCGCCCACGGTGTTGCGCTATTGCAATTAGGCTGTGAATTGGCGCAGGGGTATGGGATTGCGAGGCCGATGATGGCTAAAGATATTCCTCTGTGGGCAGCAAACTGGCAGCCAGATGTTGCGTGGCGACAGTTTTGTCAGCCTAAATTAGTCTCCGCAAATTAATGTGGATCAGTGCGAATTATGAGATAACAATCAGGATATTTTGGACTTGATACCGTGCATAAACAGCACTGTATCAAGTAAAACCACGAGTAAATACCCCTATATTATCTTGGCTTCTCGGCGTAGTTTGACATATTGTTGCCTGGGGCACTGACCACAACTTCCGATGACCAAAAAACACGATTAAACAGACAGTAGACAAGATAAAAAACTAAAGGGGGTTTACTCATTTAGGGGCGTGCGACGAGAACTAGCACCAACATAAACGTGTTTGAGTTAACGCTCGTAAAGTGTAGGTTTGCATTAGGGAACGCATGCCAATGTGATATGTACTAACACTTTCAGTCATAGCTGAAGAAATATCGTTATTGTGCCAATTTTGGAAAACGAGATACTTTTAGAATGTCAGATTAAGGGCGGAGAAGAAATTTTCCCTGCCCCCACTTGTTCTGACCCCACTTGTTCTTAGGGTCGTCAAGGGCAAACATCTAATGCCCACACAATAATGGACTTTGGCGGTGACAACGAATCGAACAGGTATAACGGGTCACTACACCTTAAATTTTTCAATTTCTGCCTGCATGGTTTCAGCTAACTTAGCTAATTCATGACTTGCTGCACTGCTTTGTTCAGCCCCAGAAGCGGTTTGATTGGAAATATCACTAATACTGCTAATATTGCGGTTTATCTCCTCTGTAACCGAGCTTTGCTCTTCCGCTGCGGTGGCTATTTGGGCATTCATGGCATTAATTTGGTCAACACTTTCAGTTATTTCTGTTAACGCCTCACCCACTTTTTGTGCTTCTATTGCTGCTTGTTGCGCATTTTCAGCCCCTTGCTCTAACCGATGAGTTGCATCTCGGCTACCTTGTTGCAAGTTTTGAATCGTTTTTTGTATCTCTTGTGTGGATTGTTGGGTGCGGCTGGCTAAGGTTCTAACTTCGTCAGCTACCACCGCGAACCCGCGACCTTGTTCCCCCGCACGAGCGGCTTCAATTGCCGCATTTAATGCTAATAAATTAGTCTGTTCAGAGATACTCTGGATCACATCAACAACACTTCCAATATCTTCTGCATGTAGCGCCAATGATTTCATCGCTGAAACAGATTCCTGCATTTCAATCGATAAGCTTTCAATCATGGCGATACTCTCTTTCACCACCTGTTGTCCTTTAGATGCCGCATTATTTGTATGTTCAGAGGCTTGAGAAGCCGAACTTGCACTCTGTGCAACCTCACGCACGGTTGCGGTAAATTGATGAATAGCGGTAGCAATACACTGAGTTTGTTGTTGCTGTTCGAGAATATTCTGCTTGGTTTGCATCGCAACGGCCGAGTTTTCTTCTGCTGAGCAAGCTAACAATGACGTTGATTGATGAGTTGATTTGACGATATTTTGAAAACTGCCAACTATCTGATTCACGTAATCAGCAATATGTGTGAATTCATCACTTCCAGTTAAGTTAATGCGTTGGGTAAGATCACCTGTGGATATTTTATTCGCGGTACTTTCTAAATTCAGCGACGCTAGATTAATGCGTCTAATAATCTTTACTGATAGAAAGGAGAGAAGAAGCATATTCAATATAACTATTATGATTACTTTAAACCGGAACGAACTAATATTTTCTTTTGCCTGATCAAAATTAGCTTTACCCTCTGCAATTTGTATATCTAGAAAACCTTGCGCCTCTTGAGTTACTAATTTGAAAGCAGGGTTAATATTCTTTAATAGAATTATATTGGCTTGCCTGTAATTGCCGACTTCTAATTCCGCTAATGCCAGATCAAAGCCCTTATCGGTGACGATATCAAGTTGACGAACCAATCTATTTATTTGTGTTTTTTCATCAGCAAGTAAATCGGATGATAGAATTTCATTATCAACAATATTATGCAGTAATTTTAATGATTTTTTGATTGCAGTAATGTGTTTGTCTATTGGGTGATCATGTAGTTTAGCAAACTCTGATGTAGGACTATGCTGCAAGGATAATAACAAAGCACTTCTTGCATTGCCCAACTCGTCTAACACTTTTCCGGCACGGATAGTATGTTGCATTCCCTGTGAATATAAATCTTCAATAGATAGAGTGGCTTGTTGCATACCGGAAATACCTTGGTATGCTAAAAATAATAGCGCGCTTAATGTGATTACAAGACTTAATTTTAAGCGAGCACTAACTGATTGTAATTTTTCTAAAAACCGGGACGATTTAACTTGGCTTGATGGGTTGTTAATTGATGATGACATTTTATATCCTTTATCTTGTCAGTGCGCGGTGTGCTTATGATAGAAAAAAGAAAGAATATTAATCATTATTACCGTTAAAGTCTGAGAGGCATTTAACATTTTACAGACATTAAATAACATAATAATCTTCCTTGTTTTGATTTGAGTTAATTATTCAACTTTATATCTGTCATTTATCATAGTGTAATGGCAAAGTTAATTTGGTTAATAAACTATTAATCAAGCAGTTAACAATCAATCTATTTCCGTTAGATATCATTATGTGGCTGACAATAATCTCGGTAATAATGGCTAAGCCAAAACCATATAGATCCATTAAAAATAGTATTATTCGCCCACTGCTACAGGTGATTTTCGTTTAGACAGCACCTAGAACTTTTCTGGCGGCGGATGGGTAAAATTATTTATGTCTCGGTTCCGTTTACTGTAATTATTTAATGATTATGGCTCAGAAGTACAATCGGTTGAGGCTCCCTTTAACAGAGAATAGCCTAATGGTTTTGTCTGTTCAGTATGCTGTTCTGGATATTTTTGCTCATTAACATTAACACATCGCTATTAATGTCATCGCTACCACCACCAGTCATCAGTCACGACTAATACCATATTTGAATATTCAAATTTATCGCTAACGACTTAATTTAAGTCTTAATTTAATTAATCAGCTTGAATCGTTTATCTCAGTATTATCGCTTAAACGTCAAACTAGCGTTTTCTACGGAATAATTATAATGATTAAACTTGATCTAGATCAAGTGTGCGATCGGAAATAACTGGTAGAAATGAACCTGAGTTTACAAAAAATCACTGTTGGAGATGTACTATGATTGGAATTCAAATCACACAAGCAGAACAAGCTAACCTAGTTAATTCTTTATGGCTATTAGATGAGGATAAGCAAGAAGCACGCTGTGTTGCTGCGCTCGATAAAGAGCGGCAGGACAAGACTTTTAGCATTGCCTCTCTTGGTAGCATCGAGTACCGCGAAGTGCCCGTGCAGAGAGAACCTGAACGTCAGGGCGGCCAGCATTTGAACGTGAACGTAATGAACCGTGAAATGTTGCTAGACGCAATCGAAAACCCTGAGAAGTACCCACAGTTAACTGTGCGTGTATCTGGCTATGCCGTGCGATTTAACGCACTGACTTCTGAGCAGCAACAAGATATTATTACACGAACTTTTACTGCGACCATGTAGTTTCAGTGACGGTAATCTTGACCATTAAAAAAATCGCTGCTGCGATTTTTTTCGTTTGGTGCTTAGCTTTACATTCTGATTAGCATCTTGTCACAACTATGGTCATTGTAGGCACAGCAGACGAGTTCCCACACTCATCTCGCCAAAGTCTACAAAAGGGGAGAATGTTAACGGCTATTACTTTACGCATGACCATCAATGATGCTATTTTTTTGCCATTAATGTTGCAGGATTTCCTGCTACACGGGCATAAGAGGGAACATCTTTTGTGACAACAGAACCCGCGCCCACTATCGCTCCTTCATTAATCGTCACCCCGGGTAATATAATTACACCGCCACCAATCCATACCTTATCTTTTATCGTTACAGGTTTAGCTATTTCATCTCCGGCAATACGTTTATCAGCATCAAGTGAGTGCGCGGCTGTGTAGACTTGTACTCGTGGACCAATCATTACATTATCACCTATACTGACTTGAGCATTATCTAAGATAATCGCACCACTATTAATGTAACTTTGTTGCCCTAAAGATAAATGGCATCCATAACTCATTTCAAGGGGAGGGGCTATGTGACTTGTTGTCGATACTGATGCGCCCAATTTTTTTAGTAATTCAGCTCTTTTTTGTGCATCGATTTCATTGTTAAATTCATGAAGTGTAAGGAATGCTAACGCTCTTAAATCTGTTAACTTTTGGTCAAGACAATTATATGTTTGACCCTCTCTCATATTTTGTAATTCTGACATTGAGTAAATTGGCCTCTAATTTATAAGCAAAACGCCCATCGTCTTTAATGTTCACTGTCCCCATAAATTGACATAGCCCCATAAATTGACATAGCCCCATACCAAAGCGCAATCATCTCGCTAAATGATGCACCTAAACGTTGACATTAAATGTCCCTGTAGTGTGACTTGTAACGTAAGTTACACAGCGAACAAACCTTGGGGTATAACATGTTACTCCAATACGTTTGCTAAACGTTAACAGCGCTTTCCCTTGCATCACGATAAATGTTATCACCAGGGATCTTAAGCATTTTGGTTTCACCAAAATAAAAAGGGTCACAATAATGTGACCCTTTTTAGTGTGTCCAGATTATGTTAATCCGTTTCAAAGTGGCTGCCGAGTTGTACTTTATCTATTTCAGATATTCAGCCTGAACCCGTGTTAAAAGGGGACATGTGCCAAGTTCTTGGGGCGGCGGATTTATTCACAGTCGCGATTTTTGAAGGCCATTATTAAATGCCATTAGTTAACGCATCAAAGGTCATCCTTGCTTTGCCATTCATATTAATTGAGCTATGGCCATGCATATGTTTTTCTAAGGTATCAATTGAACTAAATATTGGGTTTGATATTTCAAATTGTTCAACGTCATATTCAATGCAGTTCAGAGCAACATGTTTTGTCAGCCGCCCTTTTAACGCTGAGATATCGAGCTGCTCTGCTGATAACACGATAAATTCATCACCATGAACCCTAAATAGCGGCGATGCTGGCAACATGTGTGTCAAGTCTGTAGCTAATTCAACTAACAAATGGTTACCATTTGCCCAACCGGCTTCCTGGTTGAACATAGAGAAATGTCGAAGATAAATGATGGTTGCATGTTGAATTTGTTCTGGTTTGATTTTCACATTTTGCTCACTGCTAGGGGACAGCAATATATTGAGAAATTCGCGATTAAACAGTCCAGTTAGTTGATCATTATAAAAGTAAGCCAGTCTTTGTTGCTCGGTAATATTCTGCTGGGCTTGTTGGGTTGTATATTCCAGTTGAACAGTGCGTAAAGCGCTAACCGCCACTTTGGCGTAGTGCGGATTAAATTGACGGCCTGCAAGTAGTGATATTTCATTAAGGCTTTCTTCAACAGTCTTGCGACCTTTATAGATGCGGTCAGTGGTCATTGCATCAAAGGCGTCGGCAATACATATAATTTGTGCAAGCTTTGGTATCTCTTCACCACTCAAGCCATCAGGGTAGCCTGAGCCGTCATATTTCTCATGGTGAGAGCGAACGATATTGGCAATATCAGTAAAGGTATTGATTTTATACAGTAGTTGGTACCCAGACGTGGCGTGTTGCTGAATAATCTCAAATTCAATTTTATTGAGTTTCCCCGGTTTGAGTAAAATGGAATCTGGCGTGGCAATTTTACCTATATCGTGCACCATTGCTGCTCTATGAAGCTGATCAATTTCCGAATCAGTTAGTCTTAATGCTTTGGCGATACAAACGGCATAATCGGCCACTCTGCGAGTGTGCCCCGCGGTGTAACTGTCTCGTCCTTCAATCATTTCTACCAATGAATATAAATATTGTTCAAAATCATTTTGTTTATCAAACCAATATTTTTTAGCTAGATTCTTATAATGGATCATCGCCGCGCAGCCGATGCCCCATAGTATTAATAAAAATAGACTTGTATAGGTCAACTGGTGAAGCATTTGATCGTAAAAAGGCTGGACGGGAATTGAAATTGAAATACCACCACGAACATCGCCAACGCTATACCCTTGGTGAGCATGACACTTTAAGCATGCTTGGGTCACGAGCATGGGTTCTAAAACGCGCATATAAGTGATGTTATCAATTTTGGCCAGTTCGCCGAAGTCATTCAATGATTTTTGCATTCCCGTTAAGGCTTTTGTTTCCCAGGGATCTGCTGCATTATTTGGATTGAGTGGATTGATACTGGTGATATGGCCTCTAATACCGTACTCATTAGCATAATCTTCAGCCACTTGGGTAAGAATATAAGCAGGGTTCATTAAGGTGAGTTGTTGACCATCATCAGTGATGACATCTCGATTGGCAATATGAGATAAGTAAATATTAGGGGTTGTGCGCTCGCTGACAGGGACATAAACGCCGCCATGTGAAGCTACCCACTTTCTAATTGCAACATCTTTTCTAATGCTTGCCTTAGCTTCGTTAAAAGCTAATTGCTCTGCAGATACTCTGGTTTGCCAATATAACGTTGTGATAAAACCAAGGATCAATAAGGTCCAGCCTACCAATGCTAAGTTCATCGTACGCTCGACGAATTTTGAATTCTTATTCAAAAATTTGTCTCCAGTCGTTTTTTGAATAAGAATTTATATTCGATGTTAAAACGTTAAGTAATAACGAGGGGCAAATTGTTCTCACTGAAATCACCTATTTTAGTCAAGCTAATTTTTTATCAAATACTAAAATATTATGTCATATATTAATTTTTTTTCGGTAATAAATTATCAAGATTGTTAACGCCATCTCACTAATTTTACTAATTTAGTCGTCAACGGTATTGTTATGTTTAAAACACTCACTCAAAGCTGTGTTGTTATTGTTATCGAATTAACATTGCATAAACAGGCATAAAAAATATAGATATATAGAGAGATAGAGATCCCCCTTTTGGAGAAATAAAGTTTGCTATCTCAACACGCTAAAGATAATATGCATAAAAAATGCATCTTATCTTTAGCATAAGCTAAAAATTAATCTGAGCCGTTTAAATGATCCCAACTTCAGCCATTAATTATCGGCATTTGCCACCACCACCGCAGCACCAGCAGGTGGCGACATGGTCCAAAGTTCTTATTGCCCAGCACGTTCAATTGAAAAGCGAAATTAACCATATTACTGCTCTGTTGTCTCAACCCACATTTTGCATCTTTCAATTCGATGCTAAGTTACGTCGACTCATTAAAGGGGTCAAAACCCATTTGCAATTAGAACATGAGTTTTTTACCCCCGTGTTATCGCAATTACATATCACCTCGAATCAAAAACATCGCCTGACAGAGGGCTATGAGGCACTGTTTGATACCTGTGAATCAACTGCGAAACTGGTCTACTCGTTGAAGTTCACCCTCAAAAACACCGCTATTAGTACAAGTCATATCAAAGAAATAGAATGTATGTTCAGTGATATACGTGCTCGTCTTGCCGATGAAGATATAGCCTATTCTATGATTGATACTTTGGAAGAACTGCATGCTTGAGTTTGTATACCATGATGAACCCGCCCGGCTTGAATGGTTCGTGCAGGACTTAGTCACTGCCGCGCAACATACTTTGTATGGTCAAGAGTTACTTTGTCGGGCCACGCTTGTCGATTCCCAAATCCCCATCGCGATGGAGCCGTTGATGGACTATCTCAATCACCATCACGATTTGCTTTTGGAGATGACCAATCAGCAGCTCGACGATTTGTTTATTAGTGGGCGGTTGACGCATCTGATTGACAATAGCATCTGGATCAATATCGCCGGAAAATTGATAGCTTGCGCCAGTTTGTTTGACCGTCTGTGGCGACAAACGCTAAGCAAATTAACCGCTAAGCAAAAACAATGTTTGGTATTAGAGATCTGTGAAGACACTATCAGCAGTGATGATCCGAGCGTTGCAAGGATTTCATTTTTACAAAACCAAGGTTTTAGGGTGGCGATGGATGATTTTGGTTCCGGTCACTCAAATCTTATCCAGTTGAGTCGGTCAAATTTCGACATTATTAAGCTGGATTTGAAGCTTATTCAGGATGTTCCGACAGACTTATGGGCCGCCAGTTTGTATCGCGAAGTGATAAGCCTTTGTTCGTCAAAAGGCAGTCTTATCGTGGCTGAAGGGATTGAAACTCAGGCGCAGTCTGACTTCGTTCGCTGGGCTGGCGTCGATATTATCCAAGGTTTTTTATATTCAAAACCCCGACCTATCAAAGTAAAGCTCGCGAAAAACGGGTAATTTCAACAAGTATAAAGAGGAAAATAAATGCGCTCATTATTTTTAAGAATGCGATTGATCCATTGGGTGGGGGCGATGGCATTGTTTATCAACGCTCTATTTTTTACAGATGGGATTGGTTCTCAAGTGGTTCAATATTTGGTGATGATATTTCTGATTATCCATGACATCGATGAGAAGTATTGGGGCGTTGACTCCCTGAAAAACGTAACCACTTATATGAAAACCTTTGAGAAAAAAGATCTCTCAGTGCCTTGTGAGGTTGATAGTCGCTACAACAGTGAAATAGGCAATGTGCTCGATGTGGTGAATACCTTCCGAGTCAACGTGAATGATGCGCTGGTTGATATTCAGCAGCAAGCCAATACCTCAGATGATATTGCCGAACTACTAAAGCAAAAAGCCCAAAATATTTCGTCAAGAATTCAAGATCAAGATAACCGAGTGGATTACCTAACAGACAGAGTCGATATTTTAGATAGCACATCGGTTTCATTGCGGGATAAAGCTGAAGCAACTCGCCAACAAGTCGAGCGCACCCAATCAGGGTTGATTTCCTCTAATGAACATATGGGAACAATGGCCCAAGGTTTGAATTCATATATTGAAAATAATGACAAATTACACAACAAATTTAACTCACTTTCAGAGCAAACAAAGTCTATCGAAAATGTAGTGATGGTGATCAAAAATCTTGCAGATCAAACTAACTTACTTGCACTTAATGCTGCCATTGAAGCGGCGAGAGCCGGTGAGCATGGACGGGGTTTTGCTGTGGTTGCCGATGAGGTTCGCAATCTTGCGTTTTCTACCCAGAAGAGCCTTGATGAAATTAACCACATTATCGCGGGGATCTCCGATGCGGTCATTGATGCTGGTGATCAGATGAAATCACAGTCAAGTGCGATTACCCGCTTAGCGCAATACACCACTTCCAGTCAAGTCGAATTACAGCAAGCCTGTTCTAATATCGATGAGATCTTAGGGCTTATTGGTCAGGATAAAACTGAAAATAACATTGATATTCAATATATTAATCGGTTGGTCGCTGACGTAGCTGGCGAGATTGACGTGCTTAAAAAACTGTCTAGTTCTAACGCCCATGATTGTAATGATCTTGAGCAGCAAGGACACCGTTTAAGTGACGTGACGGCTCAAATTGTTGAACAACTCGGTGCGTTTAAAACGCGCGCAGCAGGGGCGTAGAATTTGCTCTAATGGATGTCTTGTTGATTTGAGGACGTGAAAATGAGAATGACTAGTTTTACCGACTATAGCTTACGTACGCTGATGTATTTGGCGAGCCTTCCAGAGGGGCAATTAAGTAGCGTTAAGGAGGTTTCTCAGTTATATGGTATTTCCCAAAATAACATGACCAAAGTGGTCCACAAACTTGCTCAACATGGTTATATCCAAACGCTTAGGGGCAAAGGGGGTGGCATTCGGCTAGCAATGTCGCCCGATACCATCAGGATCGGCACCATAGTAACGCTATTTGAAAAAACGATGGATGGTGTAGATTGCTTAAGTTCAGGATGCGTCCTGCAGCCTGCGTGCAAACTAAAGCTGGCGATTATCAAAGCGATGGATAATTTTATCTGCACGTTAAATGAATTTACCTTGGCAGATATGGTCGTCAATAAGCAGGAAATATCTTATCTGTTGCAGCTAGAAACAGCCGAAACAGAATAAACGTGGAAGCGAGTAAACTAACCTTAGTGTTAACTCGTTGGAACATTCCTAGGTGGAAAGTGTGCCGTTAAACGAAAGTACCTATAAAACGATTGTAAAACAATCAACGGATGCAGTGATTATTGCTGACGCAAATGGCAATATCCTTTCTTGGAATGACTGCGCGGAGCAGATCTTTGGTTACACAGAGCAAGAGGTCCTTGGTAAACATGTCCACGAGATTTTACCGACCAAAAAACTGAAGATACGCGCCGATGCATCCTTTGATAAATTCAAAAAAAATAATGATTTTGGGCCTCTTATTGGCAAAGGTATCCATGTTCAAGGGTTAACCAAAGCGGGCAAAGAGGTGCACGTTCATTTTAGTCCTAATGTCACCAAGATTGATGGCGAAACGATTATTTTTGCTTTTATTAGAGATATCTCTGACATCATCACACTGCAAGAGAAGCTGAGACTGCAGTCGACCACGGATGAACTCACCAGCATTCTTAATCGGCGTGCCTTTCTCGAGCAGTTCAAAACTGCCTTTGGTCTGGCGCAGCGTCATCACGAACACTTTTCATTGTTGCTGTTCGATATTGACTACTTTAAAAAAATTAATGATCAATATGGTCACCACGTTGGTGATCGGGTGATACAAGGATTTGCGCATCACATTCAACAAACTATTCGTGATGAGGATATTTTTGGTCGGGTGGGAGGTGAGGAGTTTTACCTTGCACTACCCAGGATCGCGCAATCAGACGCTGAGGTGGTGGCTGAGCGTATTCGAGAGAGTATTGAAGCTATGGTTATCATCACGGAACAATATAGCTTATCAGTGACTACCAGTATCGGTATTGCTAGCTTGCTGGCTGACGATAGCTGTGACTTGATCCAACAGCGCAGTGACGTGGCGCTTTATCGCGCCAAAAATAGTGGTCGTAATTGCGTGAGTGTCTTTGATAGAGAAAAGTCGTAACCAGATTTTAGGGGGTAAACCCTATCTAAAGGCCCGTTAAGCGTTCCTATTTCTGGTTCGTTATCTTGAAGGTTCACTTCACTCACCGTTTGCAGAAGTATCTGCACCATTTGGTTGTATGCTGATTTGGTTGACCACATCAGCCACATGCGAGGTGGGGCTGGAGGCTGGAGGTCTCCGGCACCTAGACCTAAGCATGGATTTTCAACGGGCTCGCTGTTACTTCTTGCCGCGTTTACCCAACTCAGTCTCTAGCAAATGAACCATTTGTTCGGTCGCGCTTGTAACCGCTTCCCCAATCGTTTCCGCATGCTGGCTGGTTGCAATTGGACGTTCTCCGGCAAGCCTAACCTCCAGTAAACAGCGCTTGTCCTTACTTCCGGACTTGGCCGAGCTGTTCTCGTCGCTTAAATGTACTTCAATGCGCGTGATCTGATCACTAAAACGGTTTAGATCTGATCTTAAAATATCTTCGACACTTTGAGCAAGTGCATGTTGTCCGGATATGTTGTTATCTGTATTGATCTGGATTTGCATGACAATGTTTTCCTGTAATGTGAATTTACGCTAGGCCTAACATCTGTATAGCGCGCATGTGCGATTTTCAATCCGATGATGTCAATTCGCACAATGCTAAACACTTGACATTATAGAACGTTTTTATGACACGCAAGTATAAACCCAGGTAATTTAACCCTTATGTACCAAAAATAAGCATAAAATGAGAAAAACGGCCTAGATTACAAATAGACAAGATTTACCAATGCACACTTTACCGCTGTTAAATACAATAGAAGGGGGATGTCGGTCAGTTTCATCGAACGGTGGCAGAAGCCTTTAGCCATTGGTTTCGTTATAAAAAATTCAAAGCGATGCGTTAGGGCTAACCCAAAATACCCATTTGCAAGGGGCATTAAATGAGTTAGCTCGTAGGCGTGAATTCAAGCCATATTGATATCAAGAGATAGGCTAGCGGGGGATACGATATCGCCTGCAGCACTCAGCCAGCTTTAAGCTGGGGCTGTGTGGCTGCGATGTTGTTAACAAGCTAAACCCATCTCTTAATCCGAGCCGAGTAATGGCTCTTTTACACTAACACTTGGCGCGTATTGGCAATATAGTGATGGATCTGAGCCTCTGTTTTTGTGTCAATCATCACTTCTGGTCGACGGTGTTCTGGGCAAGGCATGCGTGGTGTGGTGCCAAATACTCGGCATATCAATGGTCGCTCCTCATACACCTCGCATCCATTAGGGCCCAAGTACACACAGTTCCACTCTTTTAATGCGGCTTCATGCTGGGCATTGGTTTTAAAGGGTAGGCGAGCCATTTCTTCTGAAGAGGTTGTGACTGGGCCGCAACAATCGTGACAACCAGGCTTGCATTCAAATGACGGAATGCGCTCGCGCAGTAGATCGACTATCTCTATGTTATTTTTCATTAATACCTAACTTTTGTGTATACATAGCATGGGGTTGAAATCATGAGCTGACACTCCTTTGCAGTAAGGTCAGCGCTCATCATTTGCTGTTATCAAAGATTAACGGACTGAGTATGTTAACCCTCAGCTCGATTAACATCTGCTAAGCGGGTTACAAACCTTGCTGATACTGGGCGTTAGTCGAGATGGTCACCAGTTGATTAAGCTCAACTTTAGCATCTACGACGCCTTTAAGGACGTTTTCAAAGTGACTGACCAGTTGTACTTTATCGATTTCAGCTTTTGAACCTGATCCAATATTGGTGAGGTCGATAAAGAACTCATCAAATAAGTGCGATAAGTCTTCAACGGCTTCGATGTTTAAAAACTGTTCGTGGTTATAGATGCTCGGATAGCCGCCTTTTTGTTTGTCTACCGCAAATGAAATGCCTTTGACGTTAGTGATGGTGGTGGCTTTTTCACATTTAAGCATGCAGCCATCTTCAATGCTGGGCTTATTACAGCCTACGGTTTGTTGGAAAAAGCATTGTCTGCTGGTCATCATCAAAATGGGGTGATAGATGCTGTAAAGCAGTTTAAAGTTTTCTGGTCTGGTAATGTTTCTAATTTGGTTGCGGTTAATTTCATTAGAAATAAACGCGCCAGCACAATTAAGCTGTTCTTGTAGGGTTAGCAAGGCATAAGAGTTGGTGGTGTTTAAAAACGGCCCAGCAATCCATTCTATGTCCATTTCATAGGCTTTAAACGCGACGCCGGTGTTGTTTGTCACAATACGCTTAGGCTTTACTACTTCTAACACTCTAACTGCTTCAAGGTAATCTTTGCCAATAAGTACTGCTGGAAACCACGGAATAAGCCTTGGGTTACGCAAGAATATGTCGATGTACTTGTTGTCGTTTTTCTTAAAGCTTTCTGGCAACTTGAAATAAATATCGGCGTCAGTGACATCGCACAAGTTAACATCTTTTTCGTCGCTGATCAGCAAAGACAGTGTCGGGACCTCGGTCACTTTTGGGTGTTTAGTCAGCTTAGGTAAGGTTACTGCGCCAATGTATTCTCGTTTAGTTAGCTGCAATAACAGTTGGTTTTTAAGCTGAGTTAATTGGCTAAACGGCAGGTTTAAATCGGCGTCTAAGTCATCAAAATTGAACGTTTGTAACAAATAGCCGCTGCTTTTAAGGCTTTTAAAGCGTTTTTCGATAGCCGCTTCATCAATGCGAGACTCTGTTGCTTTAGTTAACGTGATCGCTGAGTTAATTACAAAATGTTGTTCTGGGGTGCTAACCGTTATCGACAACGGTTGATCCACTTGGCCGGAAAATGCCAGTGCTAGCGTTGGTTTGGCAATGCTTAAGTGATTAATTTTTTCAGCGACCAGTTCAACAATGGCGTTTTTATCTGACGACAGTGTGTGTTGTGCGGCTTCAATTTGCACTACAGATATCGCGTTACTCTTATCGTTAGCATGCTTAAAGCTGTTATCGCGCGGGTTGTCGATAAACATGTCTTTGGTGAGATTACCCTTTAAAAATGAGTTGGTAAAATCACGGTTAAACACTTTATGTAAGTTCGAGTCATCGGCTAATAATTTACCTGTATCGATAAATTTATCAATCTGCTTGCGCCAGCTATCGACCACTGTATGCACATATTGAGCACCTTTAATGCGGCCTTCAATTTTAAGTGAGTCAACGCCAGCATCGACTAATTCTGGTAAATCAAAGTAGGCTGAGTTGTCTTTTAAGTTCAGCGGGAACTTGTTGCCAGTGGCGGTAATTTCATATTCATCACGACACGCTTGGCTGCAACGACCACGGTTACCTGAATTGCCGACACTGACTGAACTTGAATAACATTGGCCAGAAAAGGCAATACATAATGCGCCGTGAACAAAGACTTCAGTGAGAACATCGTGATCGTGTGCCAAGGTGGTGAGGCTTTTAATTTCGCCAAGGTTTAGCTCACGCGATAAGTTTACTCGAGTGGCGCCTATTTTAGCTAAAAAGCCAATTTGGCCTTCGTTATGGGTTGTTAGCTGAGTCGATGCATGAATTGCTAAGCTCGGGAAATGTTTGCTGAACAAATTAAACAAACCTAAGTCTTGTACAATAATGCCATCTATACCGGTATTAACCAGTTGATTGAGTAATTTAACCAATGTAGGAATTTCGTTTTCAAGAATAACGATATTCATGGTGAGAAACACTTCACACTGGTATTGGTGAGCAAGTGCGATAACACCAATTAAGTCATCGAAGGAGAGGTTGGCTGCACGGTTGCGGGCGTTAAAGGTATCTAAGCCACAATAAACGGCGTTTGCACCGGCAATAATCGCAGCTTTGATCGCATCGACATCTCCACCGGGTGCCAATAATTCGATTTTTCTATTCATGATATTTTCGCTATTTTAGGACGTTAATTATTAATTTAGACAGTAATTTTACGGGTATTTTATGCTGATTGCTATTTATTAGCTTATCCGATTATATCAGCCATCACCAAGGTGAACTAAACGTAAAAAGCCTTCATTTATGCTTAACTACGCCACAAATGAAGGCCTTATATTACTAATCTAGTACCCATTACCTAATGCGCAAATTTTGATATTAACTTCTTGCTTCTGCTTCAGCTTGACTTGTAAGATACTCGTTAAAAGTGCCATGAAAGTTAATCAATTTTTTGTCTTTTACATCAATAATACGTGTTGCCAGTGATGACACGAATTCACGGTCATGGCTGACAAATATCAATGTGCCTTCAAATAATTTCAACGCTTGGTTTAGCGCTTCAATTGCTTCCATATCCATGTGGTTGGTTGGCTCATCCATTACCAGAACGTTAATATCCATCATCATTAACTTACCGAATAATAAACGATTCTTTTCACCACCAGAACAGTTTCGTACTTTTTTGTTGGCATCATCATCAGTAAATAATAACCGACCTAACATGCCTCGAACCATTAAATCATTGTGCTTTGGTGTGCGCCACAATGACATCCAATCAAATAAAGTCATGTCATTATCGAAGTCGGCAGTGCTGTCTTGTGGGCAATAACCAATCGCAGCATTTTCAGACCATTTAATCCGGCCATGATTATGATCTAATTCATTAACCAAACAGCGTAGCAGGGTGGTTTTACCCACGCCGTTTTCACCAATAATCGCCAGTTTTGAACCGGCATCTAAAATAAGGTCGCCGTGTTCAAATAATACTTCATCAAAACCGTGGGACAGTTCCTCAAGCACTAATGCTTGGCGATGCAGTTTTTTGCATTCGGGAAAACGGATTGATGGGGTAATACGACTAGATGATTTAACATCATCTAATTTAATTTTATCCATCTTTTTAGCACGAGAGCTGGCTTGTTTAGCTTTTGATGCGTTGGCACCAAAGCGGTTAACGAAGTCTTGCAGTTCGGCCACTTCAGCCGTTTTCTTGGCGTTACCGGCTAAAAGTTGCTCACGGATTAAACCTGATTGAGCAATGAAATATTCGTAGTTACCTGGATAAACTCGTAATTCGCCGTAATCGATATCTGCCATGTGCGTACAGACAGAGTTTAAAAAATGTCTGTCATGGGAGATGATGATCATGGTGCATTTACGTTTGTTTAACTCGGTTGCTAACCAACTAATGGTATGAATATCCAAGTTGTTGGTGGGTTCGTCGAGTAACAAGATGTCTGGGTTAGCGAATAAAGCCTGCGCTAATAGCACGCGCAATTTCCAACCTGGGGCAACCTGTTGCATTAAACCAAAATGAAATGATTCATCGATGCCGGCTTCTAATAAGATTTCACCTGCACGACTTTCGGCGCTGTAACCATCCATTTCGGCGAACTGGCTTTCTAAATCACCGACGCGCATACCATCTTCGTCGGTCATTTCAGCTTTAGCATAAATGTTGTCACGTTCTTGCTTAACTTTCCAAAGCCCTACATCGCCCATGATCACCGCATCAACTACGCTATATTGCTCAAATGCGAATTGATCTTGACTAAGGGTACCGACTTTAAAGCCTGGCGTAATCGACACATTTCCTGACGTTGGGGTAAGCTCGCCACTCAAGATTTTCATGAACGTGGACTTGCCACAGCCATTTGCGCCGATTAAACCGTAACGGTTACCGTGACCAAATTGAGCCGAGATGTTTTCAAATAATGGCTCAGGGCCAAACTGCATGGTGATATTAGCGGTAGAAATCAAAGCAATGTTCCAACTGTGTACTAACTGAATATTTATCAACAAAAGGCAAGTAAACAGCCGTGTGAGAATAAGACAGACGTGAGTATATTAAGTAAATAGGCCGCGGATTATACAGGTTAGGGTTAATTTGTCGATTTATAATCTGCTAATATTATCCACTATAGTGTTAGTTACTCCGATTACCTTAACCTAGCGTTAAATAGTGATGAAGAACATGACTCTTTTGACGATTGAGGGATAACACTTGACCGCGGTCTGGCGCGCGTTTATAGCATGGTGCTGTATATAAAAAGCGATGTTAATTATAGATTAACATCGCTTTTTCATTTATCTACCAAGTAACCGTGGCTAATTAATTTGCTATTGATAAGTCTGATTCTGCCGCAGCCAACAGGGCAAATTCTTCATTAGCACTTTTAGCAACTAAATGCTTGGCGCTATAGCCAAAGTAATAGGCTGCACCAATTGCAAATAACACCATAGTGAATAGAAACGCCCGTGGATCGAATGCGTATACGCCAGTGAGTGCAATTAACGACAACACTAAAGCAATGCCCGAAGTAAAAATACCGCCTGGGGTTTTGTATGGACGAGGCATATCGGGCTGTTTGAACCGCAGTAAAATGTGGCTAAGCGCCATTAATGCATACGATACAGTGGCACCGACAACTGCCATGGCAAGCATTAAATCACCTTCGCCACTCAGTGAGGCAATAAAACCAAATATTGCGGGGACGATTAATGCGCGCGCAGGTACCTTGCGTGAAGTCGTAATGGATAATGAACGAGGTAAATATCCGGCACGTGATAACGCAAATACTAAGCGGCTATAACCATAAATAATTGAGAAAAATGAAGCAACTAGACCTGCCAAACCTAAAATATTTACTATGGTAGCCAAGCTGTGATTACCGGTAGCATTCAGTGCATCAACTAATGGTACCGCACTGGCACCCATGGCTGCAGCACCGCCAGCACCAGGGACTAGTACCACAACCAAGAGTGCAGTAAAGAGTAAAAATATCATTGCCCCAATAATGCCTTTCGGCACATCTTTGGCTGGATCTTTTGCTTCTTCTGCAGCTAATGGTACACCTTCAACGGCTAAAAATAACCACATTGCAAACGGCAATGCAGCCCAAACGCCGTACCATCCTAGAGGTAAAAACTCACTTGCCCCTGCCGCTTCTGTCACTGCAACATCATATAAGCGTGATGCATCAAAGTTACCGATCAGCACGACTGCAGTCGCAATGATAGCCAATACCGCTAACCCGCTGATCACCATCATTACTTTAAGTGCTTCACCGACACCGGCTAGATGAATACCCACAAAAACGATATAGAATAATGCATAGACCCAAGGGCCATTAAACCCCAATAATTCTTGCACTGCAGAGCCAATAAAAATCACAATGGCAGCAGGCGCCAGCGCATATTCAATTAACACCGCAAGTCCGGTTAAATAACCGCCGGCGGGGCCCATGGCTTGACGAGCAAAACTATAACCGCCGCCTGCAGCAGGTATTGCCGCTGACATTTCAGCTAAAGACAGTACTAAGGCTAAATACATGATGGCCATTAAGACAGCTGCAATGGCAAATCCACCCCAGCCAGCTTCGGCTATACCAAAGTTCCACCCGGCGAAGTCTCCAGATATAACGTACGACACTCCTAAACCGGCGAGTAAAACCCACCCTGCAGTGCCGCTTTTTAATTGCCTTTTGGCAAGATACTCTTTGTTGTTCTCAGACATGATTGTTTTCTCCGTTGGTAGTTAACCTCAGCACGGGTAGTAAACGGTTATCGAACAGGTAAAATATTCTGATTAGGTTTACTTATCCCATCTCTTAAACCGAGTTGAGGTTATTTAGTTTTAATATGTGTTATTCCGCGATTAAAAAGTTTTTGGTTTGTTGATGGTGTTCAATCACATCGTCTTGAGTGCGATCTTTTAAATTGACTCCCGTTAGCTTGATTTTTTGGGCTTGTGTTAACAGATAAACCGCACGTTTGGCTGCTTCGCCATAAAGCAAACCAGCAGGGCGGATGTTTGAAATACAATTTCGACTCGCATCGTTGAGTCCTGTTTTAGGTGCCCAAGTAAGATATAACCCAAGGCTGTCAGGTGAACTTAGCCCTGGCCGCTCGCCTATTAGCACCATCACAATTTGGGCATTTAGCAGCTGACCAATATCATCGCCTATGGCGACACGTCCTTGTTCAACCAAGGTTATTGGGGCTATTTTCCATGGTGTGTCTTGCTGGTTAAGCAGCGTTAATAACTCGGTTATAAATGGTTGGGCATTATTCTGTACCGCCAGTGATGACAAACCATCCACCACCACAATGGCGAGATCGTATTGGCTGTGGGTCGCTTTTCCTTGGTTATCCATGTGGGTTAACAACGTTTTGCGACCACTGTCGGCGAGTTTTCTACCAAGATCTGGGCGTTGTAAATAGGTAATGCGGTCTTTTGCCTGACTGCTGACCTTTATGGGCGTGGCAAGGTTAATCAGTGATGGGATACTGGCTAGTTGCTCAACCAGTGCATCAATGTCGAGCGGAAAGTTTACCGCGTCGCGTGCTTGCGCATGAGACAATTGAAACGCTAACAACTCAGATGTGGGTAGACTAATGCCCGCTCTGCCAAGGCCTATGCGGGCATCGGTAAAACGGCGAAGATCGCGCCATGGATTGGATACCACAGTGCCATTAGCTAGATGTGATAGGGCTGCACCGACGGCATTATTGGTCTGTTTTACACAAGGTGTGCTCATTAGCGGCCTCCTTGCAGTGCATACAATGGCTTAGAAAATGCGCTCGGTAGCGTGCTCGATAACACACAATCAGTGCTATTTTTCATGATGTTCATTTTTGTTAGCCACTGCTCAAACTCGGGGGCCGGACGGGAACCCAACACTCGGCGGACATATAAAGCATCATGAAATGATGTGGTTTGATAATTAAGCATGATGTCATCTGAGCCGGGGATCCCCATTACAAACGAACATCCTGCAACGCCTAACAAGGTGAGTAGATTGTCCATGTCGTTTTGGTCGGCTTCGGCATGGTTGGTGTAGCAAACATCACAGCCCATTGGCACACCGAGTAACTTGGCGCAGAAATGATCTTCAAGTCCTGCCCGGGTAATTTCTTTACCATCAAATAAATATTCAGGACCAATAAAGCCAACAACCGTGTTGACCAGTAATGGATTAAACTTGCGTGCGACCGCATAGGCTCTGGCTTCACAGGTTTGTTGATCTAATCCATGATGTGCATTGGCCGACAACGAGCTGCCTTGGCCCGTTTCAAAATACATCACGTTATTGCCAACGGAGCCTCTATTTAGGCTTAATGCCGCATCTTGGGCCTCTGCTAAGGTATTTAAATTAAAACCGAAACTGCTATTGGTGGCTTCTGTTCCACCAATAGATTGAAACACCAAATCGACCGGTGCACCTGCTTCAATACATTCAATGGTGTTGGTCACATGAGTTAGCACGCAGCTTTGGGTTGGTATTTGATATTTTTGGATCACGTCATCCATTAATTTCATCAGCTTAATGGCTTGTGCAACGTTGTCTGTAGCAGGGTTGATGCCAATAACGGCGTCGCCATTGCCATACAACAAACCGTCAAGTATCGAAGCTGCGATACCGTTAACATCGTCGGTAGGGTGGTTAGGTTGTAATCGGGTCGATAAGTGGCCGGGTAAGCCAATGGTATTTCTGAACGCGGTGGTAACATGGCATTTTTTAGCCACAAGAATAAGATCTTGATTGCGCATTATTTTACTGACCGCGGCAGCCATTTCTGGGGTTATGCCCATTTTTACTGCGGCTAATACCTGTGGTGTTGCGTAGTCACTTAACAGCCAATTACGAAAATCCCCTACGGTTAAATGGCTAATATAAGCAAATGCCTGAGTATCATGTTCGTCAAAAATTAACCGAGTCACTTCATCTGTTTCATAGGGAATAAGCGCTTCATTGAGGAAGGTTTTCAATGGCACATCTGCGAGTGTCATTTGAGCTACGGCCCGTTCGCGCGCTGATTGTGCAATGACTCCCGCTAAGCGATCGCCCGAACGTTGTGGCGTCGCTTTCGCCATTAACTCGGCCAGACTTTTAAATTGGTATGTTTGGCTACCTAAAATGTAGCGATACGATTGACTCATGAATTGACCTCATACATCACCGAAGTAAAAACCTTGGTACAGGTTTTGCTGTTTGCTAAGTGATAAATTAATTTCATATATCGTTAACAAAGCTTAATTTGTACCAAGTGACTATCAAGTTTTGGCAAAGTCATTTTTTACTAACTATATCAGCTAGATAAAATGTTTTTTATTGCAGATCTTGTGTGGGGATAGCGAATTCATTGCGAAAAGGGGTGACAGATGAAGCACCATATTAATCAGCGCGCACCACAAAAGAGCGTTGTGCACACTAATGACATCGATGAGCAAGCGCATAATTTACCCCAATGGCAGCAAGTATATGATCAGGTCAGTAATGGCAGTTTTTACGGTTGTATTGAGGGCCTTGATTATCCAGACGCGCATTTATTCAAAGAATTTACTCAGCGGGCATTAAGGCAGCAGTGTCATATAGCCCCCAATTCTATTTGGTTGGGCATTCCGCGTAGTTCAGCACAAAGTAAAATAAATGGCTTACAAGTAGAGACTCATCAGTTGATGTGTCGAAATAGTGATTGTGATTTTGAGCTCATCACCCCAGAGCAGTTTACGATTTATGGCGTGGTGATTAATCAACACACCTTATACACCATGGCGGATATACAAGGGCTGTCGCTGAAAAACATGTCGACGCGTGGGGCAGAACGAATTGCTTGTAACCCAATATTACTTAATCAAACTCGTTTGATGATTGAAAAAATTATGAATTACAGCGAACTAGGTTTACCCATTGAGTTACAGCAAGACATGTTAAGCACATTAACCCTTAACTTATTAAGCCAACAATCGTCAACACAAACCGTGGCGCCGAGTTATCAACATCGTCTGGCCGTGGTTGAAAAAGTCAAAGCCTTTATTGATGACCATCCGCAACAAGCGGTGACCATAACCCAGCTCTGTGAGCTCACTTTTGTCAGCCGCCGCACCTTACAGTACAGTTTTGAGAGTATTTTAGGCATTAATCCATTGCGTTTTTTACGGTTAACCCGTTTAAATAATGTGCGCCGAGAGCTGAAACAACCAGGGCAAGAGACTCCCATTGCGGTGATTGCGGCTAATTGGGGCTTTTGGCACCCAGGGCAATTCACTAAAGATTACACCCAACTATTTGGTGAAAATCCGTCGCATACCCTTAAACGTTGCGTATGAACCTAATCGGTTAGTGAGGCGTATAGCGCTAACTAAGGTGATGAATGGATCATCATCGACTAAGATACATTATTGACAAAACATTAACCGAAGAGGGAACTCACATGCAGCAAAAATCAAACAATGCCATTCCACAACAAGCCTTTGATTGGTATGACTCATATGCTCATGGCGGAATGGATCGTCGCACGTTTATCACTAAGTTGGGGTCACTTGTCGCACTGGGTTATTCGATGACGGTGCTAACATCTGCTTTACTGCCCAATTACGCTCAAGCTGAACAAATTTCATTTAACGATGCCGACATTAAAGCCACTTACGCCCAATTTGATTCACCATTAGGGCATGGCAACGGCCAAGGGTATTTAGTCGAACCAACACATAAAAGCGGTTTATTGCCGGTTGTGTTAGTGATCCATGAAAACCGCGGCTTAAACCCATACATTAAAGATGTTGCCAGACGTTTAGCAAAAGCGGGCTTTATCGCTTTTGCGCCCGATGCTTTGTTTTCACTGGGTGGATACCCTGGTAACGATGATGAAGGGCGTCAGATGCAAAGCTCGTTAGACAGAAGTAAGATTGAGCAAGACTTTGTTGCCGCGGGACAATTTTTAAAGGCGCATAAACAAAGTAATGGCAAGCTCGGTGCGGTTGGGTTTTGCTTTGGCGGTTATATCGTAAATTTTTTAGCAGCGGTTGACGCTAACTTGATCCAAGCTGGGGTTCCTTTTTACGGCACGCCAGCGGCGAAAGCATTAAGACACAATATTAAGGCACCCTTGTTAATTCAACTTGCTGAGTTAGATGAAAGAGTCAACAACACTTGGCCTGAATATGAACAAGATTTAATAGCGTTTAATGTGCCGTATCAAATGCACATGTATAAAAATGCTAATCATGGATTTCATAATGATTCAACTGGCCGATATGATGAAGTTAACGCTGAGCTTGCGTGGCAACGGACGTTAGCTTTTTTTAATCAACACATCAGTTAATGCCTCATTGCAGATAAGGTCATAAAGGTCAAAAGACTATTATTGTTTTATTGACCTTGATGATAGGATTTGTTATCTGCATATAATAAATAACTTCTAATTATCAAGATTTTAGTGGTAAATGTGAACATTTATTATTGTCTATTATGTAATGGTAATTTTGGTGTTTGATGCTGCAATAATCATTTTGTTTCTAAGCCATTTATTCGCGGGTTCTTTGTCGACATTAACATGCCAATATAAATGGACCCCAATATCGGGTAATGCCACCGGCATTGGGTGAATGGCAATATCGAGCATCTGACTGTACATTGCGGCGGCTGTTTTCGGCAACGTCAGTAACATATCGTTATTTAAGATCACTCTACACGCAGATAGGGCATGCTGACAGCGTAATGATATTTTACGGTGTAAGCCTATGCGAGAGAGCTCAAAGTCTTCCAATCCCGGGCCGATCGATCTAGACGATACTAATATATGTTCGAGGTGCAAGTACGTTTTTAAATCGAGTTTTTCAGCAATAGCGGGGTGGTTCTTACGTGAAATAACAACCAGTTGGTCTACTTCTAATTGCGTATGTAAAATATTATTGCTGACAGGGATCAAGGTATCAATGGCCAAATCAATGTCACCACTGGCTAATTTATTTTCCAGTTCCGTTCGTCTTACCCTTTTATTACTGCGTAAATTTATTGCCGGTGATTCTAGCGATAAGCTTTGTTGCAGTATCGGTAAATAGTAGGGTTCTAAAGATCCATGTAATGACAGTGAAAAGCTTTTTCGTGAGGTTAATGGTTCAAATTGTCTTGATTGTACTAAGCAAACTTGCAATTGATGTAATGCTTCTCGAACATCATCAATGACGTTTTTAGCCACTGGGGTTGGCCTCATTTCATTGCCTTGTCTGATGAACAATGCATCGTCAAAATGGGTACGCAATTTTCCTAATGAATGGCTCACCGCAGGTTGCGATAAATTTAATACCGAAGCCGCTTTAGTGATATTTCCTTCGCAATATATTGCATCGAAAACCACAAACAAATTCAAATCAATTTTCATGCTCACTCCTGTGATCTCATGATGAATGTTGAGACAACCTCAATTCATTAGCACTATTAAAATTATAAATAGTAGGGTATTAGAACTATTCATTTGTTCAATTTAGATGTTGGCATTAGCATAGTCAAGTAGATTCGACATAGGGCAAAATTATGTTGAGAAGAGAGTTATATGCATTCAATACATGTGCGGATGTGGCTACTTAGCTTGTAAGTGTTAAATTTAAAACTCATTTAAACAGTGAGTTATCTTTATTTAGAATTGAATCATCATTTTTATTACGTTAGAGGCGCCATATGGCAGCAATTTATTTGATTCGACACGGGCAAGCCTCTTTTGGTAGTACTGATTACGATCAATTATCAGACAAAGGTAGCCAACAAGCGACCTTACTAGGTGAATATTGGCGTTCAAGAGTGGCCCCCAGCAAGTTTTATTGTGGTGATTTATTGCGTCACGGCCAAACATTAACCAACTTTGTCAATGGATATCAAGGGCCAACAACACCGATGGTTATCCACTCGGGTTTCAACGAATTTGATCATGTCGACATTTTGCAGAAATACAATGTTCAGTGGCAAAACTTCGCCCAAATGAGTCAAGAAATTAATCAACAAAACCAGCCAAACAAAGCGCTGCAAAAAGAGTTTTATCAAGCACTCCATCGCTGGATATCGGGCGACAAAGATGATGAATATAAAGAAAGTTGGCCACAGTTTCAGGCGCGCTGTATCCGAGCACTGCAAAATATCATTGAACAAGAACTCGCCAGAAAACGTGAGTTTAGTGCCGTAGTAAGTGGCACTAAAAAATCAAAAGACATTTTAGTGTTTACTTCAGGCGGTACGATTTCAGTCATCATTCAACACATATTGAAATTAACCGATCAACAAACATTAGCGATTAATCAACAGACCAGAAATACCAGTGTGACTAGACTGCTGTTTTCAGAAAACATGTTGAGTGTGGATTATTTCAATAACTATAGTCATTTAGAGCAGGCGGGCGATGATTGGATAACCTTTAAGTAATGTTGAATACAGATTAGGGTCATATCCAGTTGCGGTCTGAAAATATGCGACTTAACTAATTAACTAAGTACAACAATTAACCCAATAATAATAAGGAAATAACATGAACAATGGCAATCTATTTGATTTAACAGGGAAAGTCGCTTTAGTCACTGGGGCAAGTCGTGGTATTGGGGAAAGTGTTGCCAAAGTATTAGCTCAGTATGGTGCGCATGTGATTGTATCAAGTCGAAAAGTTGAAGCCTGCCAAGCTGTCGTTGATGAAATTGTAAAAGCAGGCGGCAGTGCACAGGCCATTGCGTGTCATATTGGCGAATTAGAACAAATTGATGCCATTTTTGATGCCATAACTGAACAACATGGCAAGCTGGATATTTTAGTCAATAACGCAGCCGCCAATCCGTATTTTGGTCATATTATCGATACCGATTTAATCGCCTTTCAAAAAACCGTCGACGTTAATATTCGTGGTTATTTCTTCATGTCGACCAGAGGCGCAAAATTAATGAAAGATAGTGGCGGCGGCTCAATCATTAATGTGGCTTCTGTTAATGGTGTTATCCCTGGCGATTTTCAAGGTATTTATTCCATCACTAAAGCTGCTGTGATTTCGATGACTCAAGCTTTTGCTAAAGAATGTGCCCAATTTAACATCCGTGTAAATGCATTATTGCCCGGTGGAACAGACACCAAGTTTGCATCAGCCTTAGTTGATAACCCGGCAATTCTTAAACAAATGATGTACCACGTGCCAATGAAACGTGTTGCACAACCTGATGAAATGGCCGGCACAGTATTATATTTAGCGTCAAATGCATCCAGCTATACCACGGGTACCGCCATTAATGTTGATGGTGGTTATTTGATTGGTTAATCGGTCAACGGATAAAGCTAACTAAAGCTAACTAAATCAATAGTTAATAAACAGAATAAAATAATAGCTAATCTAATAATAACAACAACAAAATAATGAATCAAAAGCTAGGGAAACATCATGAATAGCGATAAAAACACCAGTGTTAATAAATTATTTGAACCCTTTATCACTAAATCGTTGTCATTAAAAAATAAAACCGTAATGGCACCGATGACGCGGGCATTTTCGCCAAATTATATCCCCAATGATGAGGTTGCGGCCTATTACCGCCGACGCGCTGAAGGTGATGTTGGATTAATTATCACTGAAGGGACCTTTATTTCCCATAAAGGTGCTAATGGTTACGAGAATGTGCCTGCTATTTATGGTGACCAAGCCTTAGCAGGTTGGAAACATGTTGTTGATGAAGTGCATGCAGCCGGTGGCAAAATTGCCCCACAACTTTGGCATGTGGGTTCAGTGAGGAAAGTCGGCATCGGCCCAGACAAAGAAGTCCCAGCGTATAGCCCTTCAGGTTTGTACAAGCCTGGTGCTAAAAATGGTGTCGCGATGACGCAAGACGATATTAATGAGGTTGTCGCTTCATTTGCCCAAGCTGCACTTGATGCCAAAAACATTGGTTTTGACGCCATTGAAGTTCACGGCGCCCATGGTTATTTGGTCGATCAGTTTTTTTGGGAAGGGACAAATCAACGAGATGATCACTATGGTGGCTCGTTAGAGAATCGTACCCGCTTTGGGGTTGAAATTGTCAAAGCAATCCGCGCAGCCGTGGGTGACGACTTTACCATTATCTTCCGTTTTTCACAGTGGAAACAACAAGATTACAGCGCCAAGCTTTGTCAAACACCAGCAGAGTTATGTACTTTCTTAGGCTTATTAAGTGATGCTGGCGTTGACGTTTTTCACGCCAGCACGCGTCGTTTTTGGATAGCCGAATTTGAAGGTTCTGACCTTGGTCTTGCTGGTTGGACTAAAAAACTCACCAACAAGCCGGTGATCACTGTCGGTAATGTGGGCTTAGATGCTGATTTTATTGGAGAGGGTAATGCTGATTTATCAGGCACGTCGAATCCTACCGGTATTGACGAGTTATTAGTCCGTTTAAACAATGACGAATTTGATTTAGTGGGTATTGGCCGTGCGTTATTAGTTGATCCGCAGTGGGTTAATAAAATTAAGAACCATGCCATTAATGAGATCAAACCTTTTAATAAAAAGTCATTAATGTCTCTTAGTTAGAGTCAGTTGACTTAATGTCTTAAACACAAAGTGTCAGTCAAACTCCAGCACGAGTTAACGCCGTAATGACATCTTATAAGGATAGAAAATGAATTTTGAATACAGTGAAAAAGTTCAAGCGTTAATCAAACGAGTCAACGACTTTATGGATTTGCATGTATTTCCTGTAGAGGAAGAAATGCATAAACAAGTACAACTCGAGCCATGGTCAACGCCACCGTTAATGGAACAACTTAAAGCCAAAGCGAAAGCAGAAGGCTTATGGAATTTATTTTTACCGGTCGCGTACGGCAAATACAGTGCTGGTTTAACTAATTTAGAATATGCCCCCCTTGCTGAAATTATGGGTAAAGTTATGTGGGCGCCAGAAGTGTTTAACTGCGCGGCACCTGATACGGGCAATATGGAAGTATTAGCTAAATACGGTAACGAGGCGCAGAAAAAGCAATGGTTAGAGCCGTTGCTTGACGGCAAAATACGTTCAGCGTTTGCAATGACCGAACCTGACGTCGCCTCAAGTGATGCCACTAATATCGAATTACGCATTGAACGTGATGGTGATGAATATGTCATTAATGGTCGCAAATTTTACATTAGTGGTGCGTGTCGCAAACAATGCGAAATTATGATTGTGATGGGCAAAACGGATCCTGGAAACAGCAACCGTTATATACAGCAATCACAAGTGCTTGTGCCGATGAACGCCCCTGGTGTGACCTTGGTTAGACCGATGAAAGTGTTCGGTTATGACGATTCTCCAGAAGGGCACGGCGATGTCATTTTTGACAATGTGCGGGTACCTGTTGAAAACATTATTGCGGGTGAAGGTAAAGGCTTTGAAATTGCTCAAGGTCGTCTTGGGCCTGGGCGTATACATCACTGCATGCGTTCAGTCGGAGTCGCGCAACGTGCGCTAGATTTAATGTGCCAACGGGTTAGCCAGCGCATTGTGTTTGGTCAGCCGATGATCAAACAACAATCGGTACGTGAAGATATTGCTAAGTCGGCTTGCCAAATTGAACAAGCGCGTTTAATGACATTAAAAGCGGCGCAAAAAATGGACACCGAAGGTAATAAAGCCGCCAAAGAGTTAATTGCGATGATTAAAATTGTCGCCCCAAGTATGTCACTTGATGTGATAGACCGCGCCATTCAATGCCATGGCGCAGTGGGCGTGAGTCAAGATACCTTCTTAGCGCATGCATGGGCTGGGCAGCGTACTTTGCGTTTAGCCGATGGTCCTGATCAAGTGCATATGATGCAACTTGGGCGTGATTTAGTTAAAAAAATAGCTAACTAGTATTAAGGCCTGTTGATCTTTCAGGATCAGTTTTGCAGCAGGTTGGAACTTATTTCAACCTGCTGTTTATAATGTTGATCGCTCATACTGGCCACTTAAATTACACAAAAAAGAGTATTGCTAAATGGCACAAGAATCTCCCGTTAATAATGAACAGCTTACTGCTTATCTAGAAGCCCATGTTGGTGGCTTTAGAGGACCAATCACCCTTGAGAAATTTGCCGGTGGTCAATCAAACCCAACGTTTAAAGTCACCTCAGCATCGGGTGTGTATGTGCTTCGCCGCCAACCGTCGGGGAAATTATTAAAGTCAGCTCATGCTGTAGATCGTGAATATCGTGTATTAAATGCCTTAAAAGACAGCGACGTGCCGGTTGCAAAAGTATTTCACCTGTGTGAAGACAGCAGCATTATCGGTTCAATGTTTTATCTGATGCAATTTTGTGATGGCACGGTTTATTGGAGCGCATCATTAGCTGAGATTGACACCAATGAGCAACGCTCAGCCATGTATGACGCAATGAATAAAGTACTGGTTGCTTTGCACAGTGTTGATGTAGATGCGGTTGGATTATCAGATTACGGCAAAGCAGGTAACTACTTTGAGCGTCAACTCACGCGCTGGACATCACAATACCGTGTGACAGAACTGAAAAAAATTGCCGCGATGGATGAACTGAGTCAATGGCTTGAACAACATGTACCGGAAGATGATGGCCGTGTTTGTTTAGTCCATGGCGATTTTCGCTTAGACAATATGATGTTTGCTAAAGATAGCCCCGATATTATCGCATTACTGGATTGGGAACTATCGACACTAGGTCATCCATTTGCTGATTTAGCGTATCAATGTATGCAACTGCGCATGCCAGCAGGTATGGGCAGTATTGACGGTTTACAAGATATTGACCGCGCCAGCTTAGGCATCCCAACAGAAGCGGAATATGTCGCTCTGTATTGCCAACGAATGGGAATAGGGCACATTGAAAACTGGGTGTTTTATTTGGCTTTTAGTTTCTTCCGTTTAGCGGCCATCGCCCAAGGAGTGGCTAAACGTGCCACCGAAGGCAACGCGTCTAATGAACATGCCAATAAAGTGGGCTCGTTTGTCGAACCACTGGCAAAAATGGCCTTAGAGGTCATTGCTAAAGAGATAAAGAGATAAAGAGAGTTAATCAATAAACTAACAAAACAAAACAAAAATCAACAAAACTCAACTAGAAAAGACCATCAATTACAGGAGTTACTCGCATGGATCCATTATTAGACTTTACCGGTAAGGTTGCCGTTATTACTGGCGCGGCTCAAGGTTTTGGTAAGTTACTGGCTGAAGAGTTAGCCAAACGTGGCGCTAAATTAGTGATTAGCGACATTAACGAAGCGGGTGTAAACAAGGTAGCGGACGATATTGCCTCTAGTGGTGCCGACGTGATCGCGATGAAATGTGATGTGTCTAAAGATGCGTCATGCAAAGCCATGGTTGATACTGCGATTAAACATTTTGGTCGAGTTGATATTGGGGTTAACAATGCCGGTATTGCCCATGAGTTTAAGCCGTTTCATGAGATTGATGAATCTATTATGGACAGCCAGTTTGCTGTCAATGTTAAAGGTGTCCAATTTGGCATGCGTCATCAAATACAGCAAATGCTCAAACAAGGCCAGGGAGTCATTCTCAATGTTAGTTCGATGGCGGGTCTAGGTGGCGCAGCTCGAGGCAGCGCTTATTCTATGGCTAAACACGCTGTGATTGGCTTAACCAAAACCGGCGCTGTGGAGTACGGTCGCGACAATATTCGTATTAATGCAATTTGCCCATTTTTTACTCTTACCCCTATGGTCACCAATTTTGCTGACGAAGAAAAACAAAAGAAAATGGCCCGTGGAGCTCCAATGAACCGCCTAGGTGAACCTAAAGAAATCGTTGCTGTGATGCTGATGATGTTGTCACCTGCAAATACCTATATGACGGGCCAATGTATTGCGGTAGATGGTGGCGTGTCAGCGTTTTAACCTTGCCTGCGGGCATCATACTGCCATCAAAGTAACCTGCTCAGTGATTTGCTTCGCTACTGAGTAACTTAGTTAGTTACTCAGTTACTTGGTTAGTTATAAAACAAGATAAGAAGAGAATATTATGCCTGCAACGTTAATGAATCAACGTGATCTTGAATTTATGCTTTACGAACTGTTTGATAGTGAAGCATTAACCAGCAGAGAGCGTTATCAAGATCATGACCGCCAAACCTTTAATGAAGTGGTTAATACCGCCAAAACGATTGCAGAAAAATATTTTCTTCCGATCCGTCGCAAATTGGATATTGAACAACCCACTTTTGATGGTAAAAAAGTGCATATCATCCCTGAGCTTAAAACAGCCATCGACGCGGTAAACGAGTCTGGGATTGGTGCTGCAACTGCAGATTATGATTTAGGAGGCATGCAACTGCCACCTATTATTGCCAGTGCCGCGGGTTCGTATCTTAGCGTCGCCGGTGGCGTAGGCATGGGCTATAACATGTTGACCACGGCTAATGCCAATTTACTCCAAGCCCACGGCAGTGCTGAGCTGATTGAAACCTGGGTGAAACCGATGCGAGAAGGTCGGTTTATGGGCACCATGGCCATGACTGAACCTGGCAGCGGTTCCGCTTTAGGCGATTTAACCACTAAAGCGGTAAAAGCTGAGGATGGCACCTATCGCATTAGCGGCAGTAAAATCTATATTTCAGGCGGCGATCATGATTTAAGCGAGAACATTGTCCATTTAGTCCTTGCCAGAATTCAGGGTGCTCCCAAAGGTGTTAAAGGGATTTCGTTATTTGTTGTGCCTAAGTTTTTGCTTAATAATGATGGGTCGCTGGGCGATGACAATGAAGTGGCGTTGGCAGGCTTGTTTCATAAAATGGGTGGCCGAGCACAAACGTCTACAGCACTGAGTTTTGGTGAGAAAAATGGATCAATTGGCTATTTAGTCGGTGAAGAACACTGTGGTTTAAAATACATGTTCCACATGATGAACGAAGCCCGCATTATGGTCGGCACCAGTGGCGCAGTGCTTGCGGTTGCCGGATATCAATATTCAGTGGACTACGCTAAAAACCGTCCTCAAGGTCGATTACCATCGTGTAAAGATCCACAATCTCCTATGGTGAATATCATTGAACATGCGGATGTAAAACGTATGCTATTAGCCCAAAAATCCTATGCAGAAGGGGCAATGGCTCTAGTGCTGTACGGTACTCAATTAAGTGATGATTCACATACCTCAGCCACAGCCGAGCAACGCCAATATGCACATACATTGTTGGACTTTTTAACGCCCATCATTAAAACATGGCCATCAGAATATGGCCCCAAAGCGAACTCCCTTGCGATTCAAGTCATGGGCGGCCATGGTTATATAAACGAGCATCCGGTTGAAATGTTTTATCGTGATAATCGCTTAAACCCTATTCATGAAGGTACTACCGGGATCCAATCATTAGATTTGATCACTCGTAAAGTGCCGATGAATAACATGCAAGGCTATAAGGCTACGTTAGCTGAAATGGTTAAAACGATTGAATACGCAAAACAATACCCAAGCTTAAACGAGTTTTCTTCACAATTAAGCCAAGCGCTTGATACGTTAAGTGTGACAACGCAAGCGGTGTTAAGCGCGATGTCGACTAAAAATATTGATTTAGCCTTAGCAAATTCAGTCAAATACTTAGAGTTATTTGGTCACGTGATTATTGCTTGGTTATGGCTTAAGCAAAGTATTGTTGCAACTAAAGCGATAGCCGAACAACCGCACCAAGCCGATATGCATTTTTATCAAGGCAAATTGCAGGCTTGTCAGTATTTTTATCGATTTGAATTGCCTGAAATTAGCGTATGGTCAAATTTACTGATCAATACTGACAGCACCAGCTTTGATATGCAGCCTGACTGGTTTTAATTTAGGTTTTAATTTAGGTTTTAATTTGATGTCTAATTTATGCGATACGACTGCAGATTTATGCCATTAATGCGCAGTGGCGTTTTATAAAATCTAGTTTACTGAAAACATTACCGCACCATGGGTAATGTTTTTTTGTTTGTGACTTCCTCATTTTATTTTGTCACGTTTGCATCCTCTACATCACCAAGCTATTCATCCTGTGAATAGCTTGGTATTAAAACTATTCATTTGTTTAATTTACCTACCCCAACTAGCATGAGATATCGCTTAAATTTTATTCATGGATTGTACCGCGAAAGTACAAAAGGAAAGGGAATAATGCCGACAGTAATTAATCGAAATGACATTGCCAACTATATTGGCTATCAAGCTGAGCCAACTGGTTGGCACCAAATTACCCAAGAGCAAATTAATCAATTTGCTGACTGCACTCTGGATCATCAATTTATTCACGTAGATGTTGAGAAAGCCAAAGCAACTCCTTTTGGTTCAACCATCGCCCACGGTTTTTTATCGTTATCTATGCTGTCGCATTTTGCTGAAAATTTTAGCGTCATTATCGATGGTTTCTATATGGGGCTAAATGCCGGTTTCGATAAAGTACGATTTTTGCAACCTGTTACCGTCAATAGCCGCATTAGAGCGCATGCTAAAACCCTTTCAATAGCAGAAAAAAAACCAGGGCAATTTAGACTATCGACCGAAGTGACCATTGAAATAGAAGGCTGCGATACACCGGCATTGGTTGCCGAGTGGATATCGGTGCAAATGGTTAAATAGTGATGCTTTAGAAGTGATGCTTTAAAAATGATGCTTCTAAAATGATGCTTCTAAAATGATGCTTAAGTAATAGTCTGACTCATAAAATAAACAATAATAATGAACAGTTAAGGTAAAAACATGACAATTAGTTTTGCAGGAAAAGTGGCTATTGTAACGGGTGCTGGTAACGGTTTAGGCCGCTCACATGCATTGGAGTTGGCCAGACGCGGCGCTAAAGTGGTGGTTAACGACTTAGGTGGTGCTCGTGATGGCAGCGGCGCATCTTCAGCGGCGTCACAAGAAGTGGTGCGATTAATTGAAGAGATGGGCGGCGAAGCAATTAGCCATGGCGCTAACGTAGCCAATTTTGATGAAGTACAAGACATGGTGCAACAAACCATGGATAAATGGGGCCGAGTCGACATTCTGATTAACAACGCCGGTATTTTGCGGGATAAGTCATTTTCAAAAATGACTTTAGATGACTTTAAATTGGTCATGGACGTGCATGTTATGGGTTCTGTTAACTGCACCAAAGCGGTGTGGGAAATCATGAAACAACAAAACTACGGCCGTATCGTCATGACAACGTCATCGAGTGGCATGTACGGTAACTTTGGTCAGGCAAATTACGGAGCCGCTAAAATGGCCGTCATTGGGCTCATGAATACCTTAGTGCTTGAAGGTGCAAAAAATAATATCAACATCAATGCACTTGCGCCAACGGCTGGTACACGGATGACTGAAGATTTAATGCCAGAAGAAATAGTTAAGGCGTTTTCCCCCGAAGCGGTAACGGCAGGCATGCTGACCTTGTGCGATGAAGACGCGCCAAATCGGTTTATTTTATGTGCCGGAGCCGGTGGCTATTCAAGTGCCTCTATCTTTGAAACAGAAGGCTGTTTTATTCCTAAAACATCGCAAAACCCAGAAACCGTGCGTCAAAACTGGGCGTTACTCACGGCTCAAGAGAATCAACAATCGTTACTGTCGGGTGCCAAGCAAGGTGAGAAGTTTGTAATGAAGGCAATGGCGTTCATGAAGTCTCAACAGCAGTCTCAACAGCAATAGCCTAGTGCGGCAATCATTACGCGAGTCATGACTTGAATAATCATGGCAAATAACAGCACCAAGTCCGTTCGAACGATAAACAACAACTATAAAAAGACAGGAATTATCATGAGAGAAGCCGTCATTGTATCAGCCGCCCGAACACCTATAGGTAAAGCCTATCGCGGTGCATTTAACGATTTATCCGCCCCGACGTTAGCGGCCGTTGCGGTAAACGCCGCAATAGAGAGAGCGGGTATTGACCCTCATGACATTGAAGATTGTATTTTTGGTGCTGCGTTAACTCAAGGCAACCAAGGAATGAACTTTGGTCGTCAAGTGGCCATGGCGGCACAATTACCGGTATCTGTGCCGGGCATGACTGTCGATCGTCAATGTTCTTCAGGGTTAATGTCTATTGCTATCGCAGCCAACCATATCGTTGTTGATGGTGCCCAAATTGTTGTCGCCGGTGGTTGTGACTCAATCAGCTTAGTACAAAACGATAAAATGAATATGCATCGTGCGGTTGATCCCAGCATAAAAGCTTACCAACCAGCCATTTATATGCCTATGCTTGATACTGCCGAAGTGGTTGCTGAACGATATGGTATTTCTCGTGAAGCACAAGATGCCTACGCTTTAACATCTCAACTACGCACCGCAGCGGCGCAAACTGAAGGCCGATTTGATGATGAAATTGTGCCTGTTACTTGCACTAAGCTGGTAATGGACAAAGCCAGCGGTGAAATGAGTAAGCAACAAGTCACCTTAACCAAGGATGAAGGTAATCGCCCGTTTACCGATCTACAAGCTTTGGCAAGCTTAAAAGCGGTCAAAGAATCCGGCTCGATTACCGGCGGTAATGCGTCGCAACTCTCTGATGGTGCTGCGGCTGTGGTAGTCATGGAGCGTGAATTAGCAGAGCAACGTGGGTTGAGTCCTTTAGGGGCGTATCGGGGCATGGTAGTTGTGGGCTGTGAACCTGATGAAATGGGCATAGGTCCAATTTATGCGATTCCAAAATTACTTGAGCGCCATGGTCTCACAATTGACGATATTGGTTTGTGGGAAATCAATGAAGCGTTTGCTGTTCAAGTGATTTATTGTGCTGAAAAGCTCGGTATTCCAGCCGATCGTTTAAATGTTGATGGCGGCGCAATCTCCATTGGCCATCCTTATGGCATGAGCGGCACTCGCATGGTAATGCATGCGCTAATTGAAGGTAAACGTCGTGGGGTTAAATACGTGGTGATCAGTATGTGTATTGGCGGTGGTCAGGGAGCCGCGGGCTTATTTGAAGTGTTATAAGTCTGGCTCAATGTTAGGTTGATAAAAAGTTAATGAAAAGTTAATGAAAAGTTAATGAAAAGTTAATGAAACGTTAATGTCTGGTTAAGTTAATTTTTGCATCATACAAAATAATAATAAACATAGCTGCTAGAGTATTTGCTAGCCGCTAATAACGTAACATTTGGGGAAAAATATTATGGAAAAGATTTGGCTTGAGAAGAGTTATCCGCCAGGGGTTGAGTTTGAAATAGATCCTGATAAATATAATTCTTTGGCAGATTTATTCTTAATTTATACCAAGTTGTATGCAAATAATACTGCGTTCATTAATATGGATGTCAGCATTACTTATCAGCAACTTGAACAACAAGCGACGGATTTTGCTGCTTACTTACAGCAAGATTTAGGCTTAGTTAAGGGTGATAAATTTGCCATCATGATCCCCAATACACTGCAATATCCCATTGCACTATTTGGCGCACTGATTGCGGGTCTGACAGTGGTTAACGTTAATCCACTGTATACCGCCCGCGAGTTAGAACATCAATTAAAAGACTCTGGCACTAAAGGGATCCTTATTCTCGAAAACTTTGCTCATGTATTACAGTCTGTTATTAATAAAACCGATGTAAAGCATGTGATCCTCACAGGCGTAGGTGACAGGTTAGGTATGATTAAAGGCGCACTCGTCAACGGCGCAATTAAGCATGTAAAAAAACTAGTTCCAGCGTTTGATTTGCCCAATGCCATTAAATTTAATGACGCAATGGCCAAAGGCAGTAAACTTAATTTGACGCCAGTTGAGGTTGTGGGTGCTGATTTGGCCTTTTTACAATATACCGGTGGTACCACAGGCCCATCAAAAGGCGCCATGCTGACTCATCGCAACATGGTGGCCAACATAGAACAGTCCAATGCGGTTACAAAAAATGTCTTCGAAATAAACAAAGAAATTATGATAACCGCTTTGCCGCTTTATCATATCTATGCGTTAACTTCTAATTGTTTGGCCTTTTTACCGTTTGGTGGCACTAATCTATTAATCACCAATCCAAGAGATATGGCAGGTTTTGTTAAAGAGCTGGCTAAATATCGCTTTACTGTTATTACTGGGGTAAATACCTTATTTAATGGGTTACTAAATACTCCTGGATTCGACAAACTTGATTTTAGTGCCTTAAAAATGGGGCTTGGTGGTGGAATGGCTGTGCAACGTCCGGTTGCAGAGCTTTGGGAAAAAGTCACTAACAGTCGACTTTTAGAAGGATATGGATTAACCGAATGTGCGCCCTTAGTGACATTAAGTCCTTATAACCAAAAAAGTTTCAATGGCTCTATTGGTTTGCCTGCATCATCAACGGATATTCGTTTAGTAGGGGCTGATGGTGAAGACGTGGCATTAGGCGAGCCGGGCGAAATGTGGGTTAAAGGTCCACAAGTGATGAAAGGCTATTACAATCGCCAAAAAGCCACCGATGAAGTCTTAATCGATGGTTGGTTAGCGACAGGTGATATCGCCACCATGGATGAAAATGGTTTTTTCAAAATTGTTGATCGAAAGAAAGATATGATCAATGTTTCAGGTTTTAATGTATTTCCAAACGAAATCGAAGAAGTACTGGTGATGCATGAAGGGGTTCTTGAAGCTGCCGCTGTCGGGGTGTCGTGCGATATCACTGGTGAGCGAGTCAAAGTGTACATTGTTCGAAAAGACCCAACGCTTACCGAGCAAGATATACTCGATCATTGTAATAAAATGCTCACCAATTATAAGCGACCTAAAGTAGTTGAATTTATGAATGAATTGCCCAAAAGTAATGTGGGTAAAGTGTTACGCAAAGATCTTCGTAATAAGGCGTAAGCTTCATCGATGCTACTTTTTAGAGACTAATGTTTTAATAACAACTGTCTAATCATTAACCTAGATGCTTTAGTGTCGAAGTTTAGTATTGAAGTTTTAGTCTCGAAACTTTAGTCTCGAAACTTAACTGTCGGCATTTATTGCCGACAGTTTAACAATAAGAGTCATATGTTAGAAATATATGCTGGTGAAACGGCCTTAAAAAAGATCCAGCAAGATGGATTTTCCCCTGAGTTATTTAGCGCTTTCCTTGGTGCAAGCGGTGGGCCCAAATGGTTTACCTTACTGGGATTAGATAAATATATCTTTGGGGAGTTTTTCAAAGGCAGACAGCAGCCGTTAAATCTCATTGGCTCAAGTGCTGGTGCGTTTCGCGCCGCGTGCTTTGCGCAAAAAGACCCCGTAGCGGCAATAGAGCGTTTAGCTAAACACTACAGTGAAACCGTGTACTCGGATAATACTAAACCCAAAGCGGCAGAAATTACCGCTAAAGCCATTGAATTGCTTGATGCGCTCTTTGGTGACAACGGCGCAGCTGAAATTATTAATAATAACGTCTTTAAAGCCCATTTTATTGTGGCTAAATGCAATGGTTTCGTAGCATCAGAAAACACGTTCACACTAGGGGCTGGGTTGGTTAACAGCGTAATTAGAAATACCTTGAGTCGCTCGTTACTAAATAGTCAATATGAACGATATATATTTCAGCATAATCAAAGCGATTTAGTTCTCCACGATCCTGATAACATCCCAACTACCGCGGTGGCTTTTAGTCAACACAATATCAAAGCTGCGCTACTGGCGTCAGGTTCTATTCCTATGGTGATGCAAGGCATAAAAGATATTGTTGATTGTCCACCCGGCATGTATCGAGATGGCGGCATTATCGATTATCATTTTGATTTCAATATTCAAAATCAAGGCTTAATCCTTTACCCTCATTTTAGCTCGACATTAAAAGCGGGCTGGTTCGATAAAAAGCTGTCCCGCAACGTCAGGCTAGAACACTACGATAAAACCGTATTGCTTTGTCCTTCTGCTGAATTTGTTGAATCCTTGCCCTATAAAAAAATTCCTGACCGTAGTGATTTTATCGACATGAAACCCGCTCAGCGCATCCAGTATTGGCAACAGGTTTTCGTTGAAAGTGAAAAGCTTGCACAGCACTTTAAACACTTTTATCAAACCCAAAATATCAGCAGCATAAAAAGTATTAAGCAGCTCATTAGGTAATAACAGCAAAATGACACAAGAATCTCACCAGGATGACAATATCCATTAACCACGGCCTCAATAAACCAAAGTATCGCGCAGTCACATGCAGCATTAATATACCAACAAAGAGAGCAAAAATATGAGCACATATAAAGCCATTAACTTAATCGCCCGTCCTCAAGGTGGCCCCATCGGCCCTGAATTATTTGAAGTGGTTGAAAAGCCAATGCCTAAAGTGGCTGACGGACAATTTTTGGTCAAACAAAACTGCATGTCACTTGATCCTGCGATGTTTGGTTGGATGAGCGCTGATACCGAAAGTTACATTCCGCCAGTTGCGTTAGGTGAGGTGATGCGCAGTTCTGGCATTGGTGAAATTGTAGAGAGTAACCATCCTGGCTTTAAGGTCGGCGACCGAGTGATGGGCATGATGGGTTGGCAACAATATTTTTTAACTAACGGCGCGGGGTTAAATAAAGTGACCGCGCCATTACCAGATGAAGCTATTTTATCGGTTTTTGCTTTGCCGGGGTTAACGGCGACGCAAGGACTCTTTAACGTAGGTAAACCACAAAAAGGCGAAACCATCGTAGTTTCTGGCGCAGCAGGATCGGTTGGTTCTATTGTGGGACAGTTGGCTAAAGCGGATGGCCTCAGGGTTATCGGTGTTGTCGGTAGTGATGAAAAAGCCGATTGGATTGTTAACGAATTAGGTTTTGATGGTGCGATTAATTACAAGACCGATGATTTAGCCGCAAAATTGGCCGAATTAACCCCCGATGGCGTTGATGTGTATTTTGAAAATACCGGCGGCCCGATCCAGCACCATGTGTTTGCCAAAATGAATGCCCATGGCCGCATTGTGGTGTGTGGCATGATTGCCGATTACCCGAAAGCCGTGCCAGATCTAGCACCAAGCTGGATCCAAGTGATTAAAAAACGCCTCATTATACAAGGCTTCACTATGCCTGATCATTTTGGTGACGTGCCAGCGCTATTAGAAAAACTGACACCTTACGTCATGAAAGGACAAATTAAACATCGCGCCCATGTGTTAAATGGTCTTGAGTCGGCAATCACCGGCTTAAACTTGTTTTTTACCGGTGATAATAAAGGCAAGTTAATCGTTAAATTATAATTTTTATAACAATATTGTTTATCAATAATTTATAACGGCCACAACCCAATTAATCAATGTTGTTAATTGGGTTGTGTTTATGACAGGTTTACTATTCCAAGTCAGGCGATAAATATGAGCGAAATTAACACCCATTATCGAAATTGCAATATTTGTGAAGCCATGTGTGGCTTGGAAATTACCTATCAAGATAACCAAATCTTATCAATTAAAGGCGATCAACTAGACCCCTTTAGTCAAGGTTATAACTGCCCAAAATCCTTAGCCTTAGAAGATTTTATACTGACAAAGATCGCTTAAAAACGCCTATTAGGCGAACCGCAACAGGTTGGGAAGATATTAGCTGGGATGAGGCCTTTAGCGAAATAACTGAAAAGTTTAAAGGCATTCAACAGCAGCATGGCAACAATGCGTTGGCGGTTTATTTGGGTAATCCCAATGCCCATAGTCTTGGTAATGCGCTGTTCCTTAAACCATTTATGAAGTCACTTGGCACCATAAACCGTTTCAGCTCTGCCTCTGCCGATCAATTACCTCATCATGTTGCTGCAAACTTTATGTTTGGCGCGGGCATGTTAATTCCGGTGCCCGACATTGATAGAACTGATTTTATGCTGATCATTGGTGGTAATCCTGTGGTATCAAACGGTAGCATGATGACGGCACCTAACGTTATAGGTCGGATGAAAGCCATCCAAAAACGTGGTGGAAAAATTGTCGTTGTTGACCCCCGCAGAACCCGCACAGCCAAAATTGCTGATCAACATCTGTTTATTCGCCCAGAAAAAGATGCGTTATTACTGCTGGCGTTGATCCACTGCGTTTTTGATTCAAATATGGTTAATTTACGTCATTTAGAAACCCAAGTTGATGGGCTAGATGATGTTGAAAGCCTAGCAAAACACTATTCGCCCGAGCTTGTGGCTGAATTTGTCGGCATTAATGCGACGAGTATTCGCACCTTAGCCGCAGACATGCTCGCAGCAGATTCTGCTGTTTGTTATAGCCGCATGGGGGCGTCGACGCAAACATTTGGTGGCTTATGTCTATGGCTAACCAATGTACTCAATATTATTACCGGCAACTTTGACCGTGCCGGTGGCGCTATGTTTCCACAGCCTGCTTTTGATTTACTGCGCAATCATCAACCCGGTCATAAAAGTTCATTTGGCCAACATCAAACGCGAGTACGTAAGCTGCCATTTTTCAATGGTGAATTTCCGGTTGCGACCTTAGCGGAAGAAATACAGACGCCTGGAGAAGGGCAAATAAGAAGCGTGATCACGGTTGCTGGCAATCCGGTACTTTCAGCCCCTAGTGGGCATAAATTAGCCCAAGCTTTTGCAGGCTTAGATTACATGGTCTCGGTTGACATTTATTTAAATGAAACCACCCAATACGCCAACATTATTTTACCGGGTACTACGGGCGTTGAAAATTCTCATTTCGATATTTTCTTTAATTCATTTTCGGTTAGAAACACAGTTAAATACTCACCGCCATTATTTGATCAACAACCGGATCAACGCAGCGACTGGCAAATACTTAAACAGATTTCTGCCCGGATGCTCAATATTGCGACTGACGACCCGATGCAAAAAATCACTCCAGAAATGCTGTTAGATATGGAACTGAAAAAAGGGCCCTATGGCCAAGAGGGTATGAGCTTACAAAAGCTGATTGATAATCCCCATGGTATTGATATTGGCCCGTTAATGCCGTGTCTTGCTGAGCGGATAAAAACCGCAGACGGCAAGGTCAATTTATTTCCGCAAATCTATAGAGATGATTTACCTCGTTTGGATGCCGTTATGGCACAACCCGCGCGTGATCAAGCTTATCCGTTTGAGTTAATTGGTCGACGATTAGTTAAAAGTCACAATACCTGGACACAAAATTCACAACGACTCATTAAAGGAAAAAATTTATGTACTTTAGAAGTGCATTCACAAGATGCACAAGCGCTTGGGATCAAACAAGGGCAGCTAGTTAATGTCAGTTCAGCGGTAGGTGAAATCGTCATTGAAGTGGCAATTACTGATGATATCCAACAAGGTGTGGTCAGTATGCCTCAAGGCTGGGGACACAATCAAAAAGGTACTAACATGTCGGTTGCAGCAACTCAGCCAGGGGTGAGCATTAATGATTTAACAGATGCCAATCGAGTTGATATGCTGACAGGTAATGCGGCATTTAATGGTACGCCTGTTGCCATCAAAGCAGCCTAAAAGGAAGTTGCCTAAATAAAGTTGTTTAATAATAGTGCTTATGTTGATTAAATGGGGTAGTCCATTTTTAGTTTGAATCTATTCATTTTCAATTACCGACGATTAACACAAACAAATAGCTTTGAGGCTGGTGCTAATTAATAGCGACAAAGCGACATGAATAAAAAGGTAAGACCATGTTTAAAAGTACACAAAATTATATTGCATCAAACGAACTTAGCTTGGCGGTAAATGCGGCGATCTCATTAGAAAAACCGTTATTAATTAAGGGCGAGCCCGGTACCGGTAAAACCCAGTTAGCCGAAGAACTAGCCAGTTCACTCAATTGTAAATTGTATCAATGGCATATTAAATCGACCACTAAAGCGCAACAAGGCCTCTATGAATATGATGCAGTATCTCGGTTACGCGACAGTCAGTTAGGTGATGCACGGGTTCATGATATTGGCAACTATATCGTTAAAGGCAAGTTATGGCAGGCGTTTGAAGAAGAGCAAAGACCCATATTGTTGATTGATGAAATCGATAAAGCAGACATCGAATTTCCGAATGATTTGTTGCAAGAGCTTGATAAAATGGAGTTTTATGTTTATGAAACCCAACAAGTGATTAAAGCAAAACAGCGACCAATTATCATCATCACCTCAAATAATGAAAAAGAATTACCCGATGCTTTCTTAAGGCGCTGTTTTTTCCATTACATCAAGTTTCCGACTAAAGCTGAAATGGAAAAAATTATCGATGTGCATCATCCTGATGTTAAACAAGCATTGTTAAAACAAGCATTAGAGGTGTTTTTTGATTTACGCGAAGTCAGTGGCATCAAGAAAAAACCGTCAACATCAGAGTTAATTGATTGGTTAAAACTATTGATATCCGATGACATATCGCAAGATACATTACTCGATAAAAAGTCAGATATCATTCCTTTGTTTGGCGCACTGTTAAAAAATGAACAAGACGTTTCATTGATTGAAAAATTGGCCTTTATGAGCCGCAGAAACAGGTGATTCACAGTGTTTATTGATTTTTTTCTCACCCTAAAAAAGCATAAAGTCCCTTGTAGCTTACGAGAGCTATTAGATCTTATCGCGGTATTAAAAAAAGGGGTGATTTTTGCCAATGTAGAAGACTTTTATAACCTTGCCAAAATTGTCATGGTTAAAGATGAAATTCACTATGACAAATACGACAACGCATTTGCTGAGTACTTTAAAGGGATAGAAAATATTGATGTGTTCGATCACATTGTGCCGGAAGATTGGCTTAGAAAAGAATTCGAAAAACACCTCTCTCAAGAAGAAAAAGACCAACTAACGTCATTAGGCGGACTTGATCAATTGATGAAAGCGTTAAAAGAGCGTTTAGAAGAACAGAAGAAACGACATGCCGGCGGCAATAAATGGGTCGGTACTGGCGGCACATCACCGTTTGGTGCCTATGGCTATAATCCTGAAGGGATCCGAGTCGGCCAAGACAAAAACCGTAATAACAGTGCGGTGAAAGTGTGGGATAAGCGAGAATTTAAAAATTTCGACCAAGACCGTGAGTTAGGCACTCGCAATATCAAATTAGCCCTTAAAAAACTCAGAAAATTTGCCCGTACCGGTGCCAGTGAACAGCTTGATATTAATACCACTATTAACTCAACCGCCAAGAATGGTGGCATGTTAGATGTGCATATGGAGCCAGAACGTCATAACGCCGTTAAAGTACTGATGTTTTTCGATATTGGCGGCTCAATGGATGATTATATTCATACCTGTGAAGAGTTATTCTCCGCTGCACATAGTGAGTTTAAGCATTTAAAGTTTTTCTATTTTCATAATTGTGTATACGACCAGGTTTGGCAGGATAATAGCAGACGGTTTGATAAAACCATTGCTCTTGAAGAGATCATCAGGACCTTTTCTGCCGATTATAAAGTCATTTTTGTTGGCGATGCGACCATGGGGCCGTACGAAATTATCGCCAAAGGCGGCTGTGTTGAGCATTGGAATGAAAAACCCGGTGTCGAGTATATGAATCAGTTGTTAAGTCATTTTAGTAAGGTTGCTTGGTTAAATCCGCAACCTGAAAACCACTGGCCAATTCATCATTCAATCTCCATTATTCAACAGCTAGTTGACCATAAAATGTACCCATTAACGGTTGATGGTATCGGGCGTGCGATTAAAGATATTAGTTAGCCTCAGCTCGGGATAATAACGAGGTCAAATATTCTAATTTTGGCTTATTGATCTCACCGCTCAACCCGAGTTGGTTAATTAAGTCGATGAGTGGTTATTTATAGACGAACTGGAAGGGAATCAATATGGAATGTTTACGCACCGATGATGGTTGTTTTGCCAATCTACCGGACTACAACTTTGCCGCTCATTACTTAATGGTTGACGATAGTGAAGGCGGCCAATTACGGGTTCATTATCTGGATGAAGGCCCCAGAGATGCAGAACCGATATTATTACTACACGGTGAGCCAACATGGAGCTTTTTGTACCGTAAGATGATCCCCATTCTTGTGCAAGCCGGTCATCGCGTTATTGCGCCCGATCTGGTTGGCTTCGGACGTTCAGATAAACCCAGCAAACGAAGCGACTATACTTATCAACGCCATGTTGATTGGATGACGTCATTGGTGTTACAACTCAAACTAACCAACATAATGCTGGTGTGCCAAGACTGGGGTGGGTTAATTGGTTTACGTTTAGCCGCAGAAGATACCCAGCGTTATAGAGGCATTGTTGCAGCCAATACCATGTTACCAACGGGTGACCATGAGCCAGGTGAAGCTTTTAAACAATGGCAAACGTTCTCACAAGATGTTGAACTTTTTCCAACTGGCAACTTGATTAATAGTGCTTGTGTGTCGACCTTGTCAGCTGATGTCATTGCCGCTTACGATGCACCATTTCCACAAGAAAAATATAAAGAGGGCGCGCGTCAGTTTCCGTTGTTAGTGCCAACCACACCGGATGATCCTGCCGCCGAAAAAAATCGTTCAGCATGGAAGGTCTTGTCGCAATGGCAAAAGCCCTTTTTGACTGCGTTCAGTGATTCAGATCCGATCACTGCAGGCGGAGACAAACTAATGCAAAAACTGATACCAGGCACAAAAGGGCAAAAACACACCACTATTGTCAGTGCCGGTCACTTTTTACAAGAAGACAAAGGCGAAGCGCTAGCTGAAGTCGTGGTTCAATTTATTGCAGATAATCGTTAAGTTTCCGCGGTTTCAGTTGCTCCATACTAAAACTAAAAATATCATTATTAATGGGTATTGGTTTGCTTTATGGCTTTGGTATTAACTTTTTTAGGTTAACTAGGCTATTAGTCGCGGACCCAGAGTCACAGGGAGTTCACATGCTACATCAGGGAATATCTATCATGCTGGCCCCCGTTTTACTGCTGCAAGGGCTAAACGTTCGTCGCACCACCCCAAAACTTGCTGAGCCTGAGGGCGAACACTTAGGGCAAACAGGCACCAATCCTGAGTTGAGTGTGCTTATATTAGGAGATTCAGCCGCAGCAGGTGTGGGGGTCGCTAATCAGGATCAGGCGTTGCTGGGGCAGGTGGTCCATTATTTACGTCCACATGGTCATCTAAAATACGGTCTTTTTGCCAAAACGGGCGCGACCACTTCGACTACGCTTGAGTCGTTAAATGATCACATCAATTGTTCACATCCCATACTAGGTCAAGGGCATTTTGATATCATCATTACCTCACTTGGGGTCAACGATATCACTTCATCCCTGAGCTGCGATAAGTGGCTGCAGCAACAAGCCCAGTTATTGACACTTATCACTGAGCGATATACCCCGAAACTCATCTTGGTGACTGCCATACCGCCACTCGGGTCATTTCCGGCTTTGCCAAATCCACTGCGCTGGAGCCTAGGCCAACGAGCCAAGCACTTTAATCATAAATTGCAGCAACTGTTGCTTATGCTTGATCAACAAGCACTTGATCAGCAACAAATTGATCAGCAACAAATCGATAAGCAATCCAAAGCACAAACTCGTTTTACATTGATTAATTTACCATTAGAAAACCCACAGCAAGACAGCAGTATGGTCGATTTTATGCGTCAAGTGATGGCCACAGATGGTTTCCACCCAGGCCCACAGATTTATACTGCATGGGCCAAGCTTATTGCTGAGCAAATTCAGTTAAGAAAGTAGTACCGTTAAGCGGGGAAGTTATAAAGCATACAGCAGGATTGATGTGAGGCCCTGTCGTTCTCTATAAATCGTTTCAAACCTCATCGCCATTTACTCATTGACACGCAGTAAACTCGTCCATGAGGGCTCGAGCATCACTCTAATATAAAAGAATTCACTCATTCGGTGGAGGTAAAGACATTCCCCAAATCCCTATGGGGCAGACACCAGCAAGCGGCGATGGAACCAGTGAATTTAACGATAAATATAAAAAATTAACAATGGACGTCGTTATAGCGTTATATAGTCCAATATGCTGTTAGGTTTTTATCCAAACGTTAGTTAAATATATTTAGCCTTTTGTGTTATAAAGAGTCATTGTAAATAACCACAATATAAGGTGTATGTGTGAAATTAGTTATATCACTAGTCATTGTTATGGGATTAATTTCTCTGTCTGGGTGTAAGCTACTCCAGGTTAGAGGAGAAGTTGGTGGCGTTGAAGTCGATGCGCAAACCAATGAAAATAATAAAGATAATGGAGAAGATTTTTGTCCGCCAGGCCAAGCCAAGAAAGGTAATTGTTAGCTTTCTACTTACCATGTGCAAGTTCGTCCATAAGAAGCATGGCTTGGACTTGCACTGCGCTAAAGCTCATTGTGCTGGCGGCTGCGTACACATCGATATGATTGAATTCATTTTAAGTCTATTTATTGCTCTGTTAAGTATTAATCTTATGTGTACAGTCAGATCTAACAAGAGAGCATTGTTCTTTTTAGATACGATTTTATTGCCGTTTGTGTTCTAAGCTTGACCAAATATCCAATCAATATAGCAATGTCATTATCGACTTCGAACTTTCCCTATCGAAATTGAAACTCATAGTTAAGGTATTGTTTGTTAATTATGAAGGTATAAAAAATACCCTTTGTTGAGGCTTGTTTTAATCATCTCTACTGTCTTCTCCGGTTGTTCTAGCTGTAATGTCTATCCGTTTTTTTTAACCATTAATCAGTATGGCGAGTATAATAAGTTTGCTTTTATACTGAGCGAGATTAGTAGGTAAGAGCCTAAATTAGCATATTAATCGGTCATGTTAGATGAACAATAGGTATCGATAATTCATAGCTATTGTTAATGGAATAGCTATTTTAATAAATAATATTACGGTTTTGTGTAACTGATACGATATATAGCGTTAGCAAAATCGTCAGAGACCAGTATTGAGCCATCGGCTAATGTCATGACATCTACTGGACGTCCCCAGCTTTGTTCGCCATCAAGCCACCCTGTTGCAAAAGGCTTATAGCCGATAACCGTGTTATCTTGAAGTTCAACTTGCATGATACGGTAGCCCACTTTACTGCTTCGATTCCAAGACCCATGCTGAGCAATTAAGATGGAATGGTGAAACGCTGCTGGAAATTGATTCCCTTGATAGAACTCCATCCCTAGTGCAGCAACATGAGCGCCAAGGGTTAATACTGGTGGGGTATTGAGTTTAGCTATTTGTGGATCAGTAAAATCAGGGTCTGCAATCTTGCTATTGTGTATATAAGGAAAACCAAAGTGTTGGCCCGTTTGGCTCACACGATTAAGCTCATCATCAGGTAAGTCATCACCCATCATGTCGCGGCCATTATCGGTAAACCACAATTCACCGGTTTGCGGATGAAAATCAAATCCAACGCTATTACGTACGCCTTTAGCAACTATGGTGGTTTGTTTAGTGTCTAGGTCTAATTTGAGAATGCTGGCAAAAGGCAGTTCACTTTCACAGACATTGCAAGGGGCTCCTACTGGGATATACAGTTTTCCATCAGGCCCAAAGGCGATGAATTTCCAACCATGATGGGCTTTATTGGGAAGCTTGTTGTACACCAATTCTGGTTTGGGGATAGTAGGCAAAGACTTTTCAATATTAGGGTAACGCCAGATTTTATCAACATCAGCGACATATAAACTGCCTTGATGGTATGCCAGTCCTGATGGCATAAATAGATCGGTCGCAACAATGATTTTTTTGTCCGCTTTAAAATCATTATTGCTGTCAATAAGGGCATAAACATTACCCGCTTTACGACTGCCGACAAATACAGTTCCATTGTCACCAAGGGCCATCTGGCGGGCATTCTCAATGTTTTCGGCATATACATCAATAGTAAAACCTTGCGGTAATTCAATTTTATCTAAAGTTAATGCCAATGACGGATAAGAGACACCGAACCCCAAGGTTAGGAGAGATAACAAAGCAATTGGCTTAATCATGAATAGGGCCTCTTTTGATTAGCATTGTTTACGTAGTAGCGTATATATTAGTACTTTTTATCATAGTCTCAACAACCATCGCCATGTATACCCAAACGCTCTTGACATGCAGGATCTCGCATGTCGAGAAGTAGAGTCCAAGAGTCTAACAATCGGGCGCCTATGGACTGCTTCAGAAACGATAACAAGCGAACGCTGGGCTCACGGATAGAGCTGTCTAGTCGCTTCGCTGCTAAAGCTCCTGCTAGGGTCTAGGAACAAGCGCCTGCGGCTGCTGGGACGACCTGCGGTCTTCGAGGACGCTACGCTTCTAGATCCTAGGACTAAAACCTAGATCCTAAAACCTTGCACCAAGAAGGACCGAAGCCCGCCCTCTGGCGAGCTTGCGAGTTCCTAGCATCTAGTCGCGCAGCGTCCTAAATGTTAGCTTACCAATCTTTAATTAGCTCCTTCACCATAGCAGCGGTATTTTCTGGCTGTTCTAGTGGGAACATGTGACCGCCTTTTGGCATCATCATTATGTCGATGTCGTTTAATTTGGCAAAGCGGATAAAATGTTTAATGGGGAAGATGTTAGTATTTTGACCATAAATCAGTTTAGCGGGCACCTTAAGCTTGTTTTTATATTGAGCTAAATTGGTAGGTAAGTGCCTAAAAATATCGGCTTCAACCGTAGGAGAGAAGGTTAACTCGACACGTTGGTTGCGATGAATAAACCCAGAGTGAGCATAATCTTGCAAGCAGCGCGGATCGAAATTTTTGAACAAAGTCTTCTGTGAAAAATAATCAACCAAGTTGGTTTTTTCTGGCCATTGTTGCTGGCGAGCTTTGGCTTTACCCGCGGGTGATAGTTTATCTATGTAGGGTGTGCGTTTAATAAAACTGAGTAGATGTGAGAACGCACCTGTGACCACTGGCGGGTCTAGCATCACTAAGCCCCGAAAGAGTTCTGGATGTTGGCAAGCAGCAATAAATGAAATAACCCCCCCAAAAGAATGGCCAACACATATTGCTTTATCATCTTGTTTCTTAATGAATTCTACTAACTCAGTGACTAAGTGCTGCCAGTTGCTGTGTATCGGGTACATGTCATTATGACCGAACTGATCAAGTGCGATAGTGTTGTAGTGTGGAGCAAATTCAGCTAAAAATGTCCGATAGCTTCCGGCGGGGAAACCGTTGGCATGGACGAGGTTAATCAAAGGTTTTGTCATAATGTCTCTAAATAGTTTTAGGGCTATTTGTTAACAGAATTCGATTCAAATAAATTCAATCAAATAAGCATTAATAACAAATAACCCTATAAATCCAGAATGATTAGAATATTTTTGTGGTATCTATTTGGGTTAATTCTTCAAATTCTGGTGCACGATTTTGCGCTTTAGCTTTGAATATTTCCATCATATCGTTTTGTGGCTGGAACATGCCGCTTTGCCAGACTGACATATAATTTAAGCTATCAGATACGCTATGATCGCGTGCATAGTTGATCATCTCTTTGCAGCCAGTAACGGCTAATGGTGAGCGCGCAGCAATTTCTGCCGCAATGGCTAATACTGCGGTGATCATAGATGGTTTATCGTCATACACCTGATTAACTAAACCCGCTTGTTTAGCTTCTGCTGCGGGCATTCTTCGGCCTGTGTAGGCTAACTCTTTGACTAACCCCATAGAAATTAATTTTGGTAAACGCTGTAACGTACCCACGTCTGCGGTCATACCGAGTTTAGTTTCTTCAATACTAAAAAAAGCATCGCTAGTGCAATATCGACAATCGGCAGCGCTGACCATATCCACCGCGCCACCAATACAGCCACCTTGAATCGCCATTAATACTGGCATTCGAGCGGTTTCTAGTACGGTAAAGCAGTCTTGTAACTTCAATACTAAGCGACGTAGCTGGTCTTGTTTACGGCCTAACTCAATATTCGTATCAGACTTGTTTTCACTGAACACGGCTAAGTCCATCCCCGAGCAAAAATGTTTACCCCGTGATGAGATAACAATGGCACGCGCAGCCGATTGATTATTAATATCGTGAATTACACTTGGAAACTCATGCCAAAAATCGACATTCATTGAATTCAATGCATCGGGTCGGTTAAAAATAATATGGGCTACTTTATTGGTAATCTCGACGGTAAATGTTTTATAGCTTTTTTGCGATGTCATGGTTATATCCTTATAAATTCAGCGTAATTTGTGTATCACGTTTTATGGCGGCATCGAGTAATGTCAGTATTGAATCGCGCTCTTTTAGCTTGGTGCCATGATGAGCTTTCATATTGAGAGTTTGCATGTGTTCAGCCACGGCTTGTGCTGTACTCATCAGTTGTTCTGGTTCAACGACCTGATCAAGAAAACCGCCAAGGACTGCTGATTCAGGGCTGAATAGTTCGGCATTAATTACTGCCCGTGTTAAGTAATGTTGCGGGATACGATTACGGGCAATCTCAATCCCAGCTTGGTGCATTGTCATGCCAATAGCGACTTCATTTAAGCCGATTTTAAAGTCACCTGCACAACCAATACGATAATCACAACTCAGTAATAAAAACGCGCCTTTTGCAATGGCATGGCCTGTACACGCGCCAATAATGGGCGTTGGGAATGCCAGCATTCTGCGGGCTAATGTTGAGCCTGCGGTAACAAGTGCAATAGCCGCTTCTGAGCTTTTCTTCATGGTTTTTAGATCAAAACCACCAGAGAATATTCCAGCTTGACCGGTTAATATCACCACAGCGCCTTGTTGCTCAGCGAGGTCTAGGGCTGTATTGATTTGCACAATGACCTCAGGCGATATCGCGTTTACCTTGCCATTATTTAAGCTAATAACATGGATGTTATTTTCAATTTCTACCTTGATTAATTGCATTTTTCACCTAAGAATTCGTTATTGTTTCGTTGTTATTATTCGCTTTTGAGCGTCTCGTTTTTACATATTTTGAGTTCAACATAGCAACTAAAATACCTGCGGTAAACAACATGGTTAAGGTGTAAATAGCCGGCGTAAAAGACATCTTATAATTAGCGAGTAGCGTTAATGCCATAAACATCGATAAGGTACTATTTTGCAGCCCTACCTCAATGGTAATTGATGTTCTTTGAGCGAAGTTTAATCCAAACCATTTACTTGAGTAATAGCCAAGTAACATGGTCGAAATATTTAATATTACTGAAACAGGCCCGGCGGCAATAAGGGCTGGAATAACAATATCTTGTTGAATATAAGTCAAAAATATTATTAATAAGGTTAGAAATAATATCCCAAATCGTGACACATGAACTTGGGTGCTTTTCGCTATTTTAGGCGCAAATCGTCTAATTAACATACCAATAGCGATAGGCACTATGGTTAACTTCATTAGGCTTATCATGGTTGGAATTATCGGCAACTGAAATTCACTGCCTTGTCCCATAAAGTGAACCAAGGAGTAATTAAGCACAATCGGTATGCTAAATACTGTGATTAAACTGGCCACAGCGGTCATGGTGACCGAAAGCGCAACATCCGCTTTTGCCAAATGAGAAAACATGTTGGACGTCGTGCCGCCAGGGCACAGTACCAACAACATCACCCCGACAGCATATTCAGGTTCTAATGGCATTATATTGGCCAATACAAACCCAATAATGGGCAATAGCAATAATTGATTGGTTAAGCCAATCGCAACGGCTTTTGGGTATTTTACAATGCGCTTAAAATCATCAACGACTAGCGATAACCCCATGCCCATCATAATTAAAAAGATGCACACCGGGATGACTTGTGTATTTACAAATGTCACTAATTCAATATTATCCATAATAACCTCATGTAGAGAAGACCGTTTATTGGGTCAATAAAGTCCATTTTTAGTCCATTGCGGATCAAGTGGCTGTTTATCTTTTGGAGGAAAATTCATCTCCAAGGGTCAGTAGAGCCTACTTATTCAACGAGATGATTTGGCCCACTGACGCGTCAGCAGTCCCCGCCAATACATCTTGGTAAATCTCGTTAAGGTGGTCAATATCATGGGTATGGGCAATAGTGATGCTTGAACGACAAAACTCGATATAGTGGAGTAATGACACGCTCATTTGCTTCATTGTTTCGCCTGCGCCCCAATCTAGACTGCGTTTTTTCAATTGTGTCGGGGCAAAAAAGAACGTCGGGGTTGCACCGGGTAAGTTGTTGATACTCATGGTGTCATTAACATCAATATCGCCATGTTGCGTCGCGCCAATTCGGCAGGAGTAACACAGTTGCTTGGCAAAATGATGATGAATACTTGATAAGGTTGTTTTACCTCCAGCCATATCAACCAAAATCGAACTAACATTGGGTTCTAGGGTGGTTATTTCCTCGTAACTAATCACCTTGGTATAACAGCCTAAGGACTCGACGAAGTGTCGGTTAGCGGTTGACGTAATACCAATGGCAGGACGCTCACCTCGTTGCTTAATCGTAAAGGCTAGGGCGATACTGGTTTTACTTGAGGCGCTGGTGATCAGGTATTGCTGAGTCCCAAAGTATTGATTATCAAACATGAAGTCGTCAACCAGCCAAGAGGTAGTGAATAACCCCCGCAACAAGATGTCATAGTCTTCATTTTTTTGTTGGTAAAAGGGATTTTCACTAACGCGATCAAATCTGCAATAAACAGGTGATAAACCTTCACGGCAAGGGCTGACATCTGAAAATCCTGCTTTAGAGATGTTACCGGCCGTTATTTTTAGGTGGGTAGCCATAGGCATAAAGCCCCACACTCTTTCTCCTACTTTTATATGCTCGTTATTTGACGATACTACATCGGCATATCCCATAACCGGTAGTCGTCCCCATTGATGTGGATCATTGTCAGAAGGGAAGAATAGCCAATAGCCAAGTGACTCTCCGGTGATGCCATAGCTGATATTATTTGCCGTTAGGGCAAACTTATCGACGCGAAGTAATACTTCATTTTCTGCCAGTGGATGCTCTATGTTGAGTGCCACAACCCGAGTTTTGTGTAAATCATTTTTAGCGACTTCAAATACAAGTGCTTGGTTGAGCGGAGCCTGAGATGTCGTCATAAAGAACCTTTTTAGTTATTGTTTTTGATTGATTACTGATTAATGTTTCTTTATTGGATACAGAACATTGTTTGTTGTTTGTTGTTTATTGATTACTGAGCAGTGGTCGATTAATAAATGCGTCGATGGCGCTATTCACTTCATCGGGTCGTTCATGTTGTAGCCAGTGGCTAGTGTTTGGGAAACGGATCAGGCTGCAATTGGGCACGTAATGGGTAATGTTATCGAGGTTCTCATTGACGAACGCTAGGTCTTGTTCGCCCCATAACACCAGTGTGGGGTGAATAATTCGAATGTTGGGTATTTTTATGTCGGAGGTATTCTTTACCTGATTCGATTTGACTAAGTATTTATCATCGAACGCTTGTGGGCTGCCATTGTCTGAATGACTAGACGCTAATTGCGGCATGGCACGATAGTATTGCAACATGCCATTTATGGCACCTTGTTGACGCCACACTTGACGATATTGTGCTCGTCGTTCTTCGGTAAATACATCGGCTTGTGAACTGACCATGATCTTCTCAATCAGGTAGCGATAGTCATTGTTTGATAACAGTGATTCTCCAGAAACACTAATTAACTGATGAATATAAGCACTTTTTTGACGTTGAATAGGGTTATTAATCATCTCCCGTGTAAAGGTACTTGGATGCGCCGCATTGAGAATAATCAGTTTGCTGATTAACTGCGGATGAAAAGCCGCTAATGGCCAAGCGATAGCGCCGCCCCAATCATGGGCAACGAGGATGACGGATTGGCAAGGGCTAATAGCAGCAATAAATTTAGCCATAAACGCAATCAAATTGGGCACAGCATAAAAGCTAAGCTCAGTCGGTTTATCACTTAAGTTATATCCGGGTAAGTCAGGCGCAACAACACGATAATGGGTTGAGAAATAGTCTAATTGCTTATGCCATGCGCCCCAATACTCAGGGAAACCATGTAGGAAAACGATGGTCGATAGTGATTTTTCATCTGATTTATAAGCAGATTCAACATAATGAATTTTGACGTCATCCACTAAGGTATATTTATGCGCTAGTGCCATATTCAATCTTATTATTTTATGTTTCTAGTGATCGATTAATCAAAAAATGCTACGGCATTATCTATCGGTTCACGATCGGTTTTGGTGCTATTTACTGCCTCGTTTTCATCGGCATAACCAAACGACATACCAAATAAAATTCCGCGATCATCTGGCAGGTTTAATATTTGTCTTACTGGATCGGGGAATTGCCCAAGTGCGCCTTGCATGCAATTTGAAAGTCCATGTTCTGCCATGAGTAGTGACAGTGTTTGGGCATAAATGCCTAAATCGACTGCGCCCATAATGTCTAGGTATTTATCCATAGTGAAAAATACCGCATGTGGCGCATCAAAAAATTGCCAGTTACGTATCATCGCCATTTGTCGGGCTTTTTTGTCTTCTCGTGCCACGCCTATTGCGCTGTATAACGCATTAGCTGAGCCAAATTGGCGCTCACGATGAACGCCTTGATATTGAGGTAACCAATTGAAATCTGGATTTGGTGATGCGCCACTCATGAGGGTTTCCATGAACTGTAGTTTCAATTTATCTTTGGTTGCCCCAGACACCACACAAGTTTGCCAAGGTTGTACATTGCAATTTGAAGGGGAGAGTTGTGCACTGGAGAAAATGTGCTTTAAGGTTTCGTTTGGTACGGGTTTATCAAGAAATGCTCGCACTGAAGCACGGTTTTGTAATATTGATTCTATAGTCATATTGGAAACTCTTATTATGTGAATTCGGCTCTGAGATTAAATTTATATCTTCAATCGCAATATAAATCAGTTATTGCATGTAAACGCTGCTAAAAATAACGTTTGTAGCGACAACCTTTAGCGACAGTCTGTAGTGAAAATAAGGGTTAGTTACCGTCACTACAAACTCTTTAGTTAGTTAAAACTGGTACGAAATGTTTGCACCAAATGTACGCGGTTGGTTCGGATAACCATTGAAACTACCTGCTTGGATCGGTGGTGGGAAAGCCGACAGTAGGTACTCATCATTGGTTAAGTTACGTACCCAAAGCTGTAGATTGACCCCATTATCAAATGCTAATCCTGCACTCGCATTGAAGCTATTCACTTCACGCGTTAATGACTCTGGGGTGTTTTCGGCTAATTTGACATCACTTTCGTAAATATAATCGGTACGAACATAGCCATCGGCACTGGTAAACACTTCAAAGTTATAAACAATACCGGCAGTGATACTCACTTCATGAATACCTGCCGGTTTCTCACCCGATAAATCGACAGGACCATCAAGGCCAGATGCCCCTTCAAATGAATCATAAACAGGATCAAGGAAGGTACCGGCTAAGGTAAACGACCAATCTTGAGTTAAATTGTAGATAGAGTCGAACTCAAGACCTTGGGTACTTTGTTGACCGGCATTGGCCAGTACATAACCGGTGCCAATGAAGATAGATGATTGAAACCCTTCAATAGTTTGATCAAACAAGGTGGCGCTAAATGATCCATTTTCAAATTGGGTTTTAATACCAATTTCATACACCATCGCTTCTTCGGGTGATGCATAGCGTCCACCATAAACCTGATTTGGCAATGCTAAGCCCGCACTTTCTAATGCCTCTTTATCCGAGGCAAAAGGGCTTGAATAACGCGATAAATTCCAAGATGTTGCTTTAAACCCCGTTGCGGCTGTGGCAAATACATTGATATTGTCATTAATTTCATAGGCTAAGCGCAGTGACCAGGTTGTTTTGCTATCATCTGATTCATGGTTCTCTACCGCATTAGGCAACCCCAGCATTGGCGGTAAAAACTGCAAGCTCTTGATAACAGGTACTGCGGGGGCAAGCTGTGGAATGCTACCAATAGGCACGCCAAATAATGTGGGTACCGTGTCTAAATCAAGGGCAGAAAGCACATCGGTATGGTTTTGTGAAATGGTAACGTCTTTCTTATCGTTAGTATAACTGACGCCAAAAATCGCAGTGAAGTCGTCAGTAATATGATAATCAAAGCTAGCAAAAAGCGAGTAAGCATCATTTTGTTGATCAAATTCAGAACTTACTGCTGCATCATTGGAGAAAAAGGTACCTGGTTCAAGACCATAAACACCTTCTACACCCCCTAATAACCCGGGGGCGCCGCCCGCGGCCATAAGTACATCGAAGTAATTTCTAATATCATTTCCATAATACAAAGTATCACCCGTGATGACTTCTTCATTGAAAACATAGGCGCCAAACATCCATTCTAAATCACGTTCACCGGTAGACGTTAAGCGAAACTCTTGGGTTATGGTTTTAATATCTGTATAACCACCTTCATTTAAAATATCTAAAGAGGTGTAATCTACGTCATTGATAAAATCAGAATCATTTTTACGCAGCGCACTGATAGAAGTGAATGAGTATCCATCAAAATCAATGTCTATTTGCAAGGATACGCCGCCATCTTTAACATTATTATCTGGATCAGAGTTGAGTGCCGATTGATAAGAAAATGAATCATTTTCATCAATAACAATCCCACCTAAAGCACGAACCGCGGCAGTTGTAGGCCCGTTTATGGCGTCTTCTACAGAACAACACGCTTCTTGAATTTTGCTATAGTCGGCAATAAAGCGAAATTTAATGTCTTCGGTTGGTTGATACAGTGCTTGGCCTCGAACATTCCAACGGTCACGATCATTGACGTCATTTAATCCAACCACACTTTCGGTATAGCCATCTCGGGTGTTAACTCCGCCAGAAAAACTGAACGCTAAATTATCGGTTATGCCATTGGTGTAATAACCTTTTATCTCTTGTTGATTATAATTTCCAACACCGACTTCAATCTTACCTTCTTGCTCATATGAAGGCTCTCTCGTCGTGACACTGATAACCCCTGCGGAAGCATTTTTACCGAACAAGGTACTTTGTGGACCACTTAATACTTCAATTTGTTGCAGTCTTGGTAAATCACCTATCTGAGATGCCGCGCGGGAGCGATAAACTCCGTCGATAAATACGCCAACGGAAGGTTCAATACCGGTATTGTTGGTGCCATTACCAAAACCACGGATAGCAAAGTTAGTGTTAGTAGAACGTTGTAGCGGTGTCACACGTAAAGTAGGTACAAGAGTTTGTAAATCAGTGATATCCATTACTTTGGCTTGTTCTATCGCTTTACTACTCACCACAGTAATGGCCACAGGAGATTCCTGTAATCCTTTTGCGCGTTTAGACGCGGTTACAACGATTCTTTCAATACTGCCTTCATCTTTTTCGTTAGTTGATTTTTCTTCTTCAGCGTAGGCAGTTGAACCCAGCACGCCCATAACGGCAAATGCGAGTAAAGAATGTTTAAATATTTTTGAGTTATTATTATTCATTTATTTCCCCAGATAAATACTAATTGTTATCAAATAAGCTAGCCAATGCATTGATTTACATGAAATATGTATGATGCTTAAGCATTGTTATTGTTAACCTGTAAATTGACAGTTTTGTAAAATCAGCGTGATTCAATAACAGCAAGGGGGATCATCAGTATTTAATTTTCAATCTTGAAAATCTTTCCTGAAAATAAAAACGACCACTTATAGTGAACAATTAACCGCCAAATCATGCTAGGGGGTGTTTTAAAATTAAACCAATCAATTGTTTTAATAAGCAACTATTCATATAAAGAATAATGCAGTGATAATTACTGTTTTAGCGTCATAACCACATTCTCTTATTTATCTTTTTCGCATTAGGCTTGGCTAATGTAAAAGGTAAGCATCGACATCGGGTTAATAATGCTTTATAAATAACCATTCAAACGAGTGTATGATTCAAACGAATGTATACATATAATTATTATGCATTTGGATAATACTTTCAGTTCACATAACATTGTAGCTAGTAAATATTGTGTGTTTGAACAAATACAACAAATAGACTGTTAACCTTTTTTACTCTTAGAAATTTTTTGGAGAGCCACAATGCCTGATTACAAAGCCCCTATTCGTGATGTTAAATTTGTTATGCAAGAGCTACTAGAATGTGAGACCCACTATCAACATTTGGGTTACCAAGATGCCAGCCTTGATATGGTTGATGCGATAATCGCTGAAGCTGCAAAATTGACAGAACAGGTCGTTGCTCCTTTAAATCAAATCGGCGATCAACAAGGGTGTACGTGGAATGATGGTGTAGTGACGACCCCCGACGGATTTAAAGAAGCGTACGCTAAGTATGTTGAAGGTGGCTGGCCGACGTTATCTCAGTCTGAAGAATTTGGTGGTCAAGGCTTACCTCATTCATTAAATATTAGTATTGCTGAGCTATTTTCCAGTGCCAACCATAGTTTTGCCATGTACCCAGGACTAAGTCATGGCGCATTAGCGACAATTGAAGCTCACGGCACAGAATCGCAAAAACAACAATTTATGCCAAAGCTTGTTGAAGGCAAATGGACTGGAACAATGTGCTTAACTGAACCACATTGTGGTACAGATTTAGGCATGTTACGCACAAAAGCAGAACCCAATGACGATGGCAGCTATTCGTTAACGGGGACTAAAATCTTTATTTCAGCCGGTGAGCATGATCTGTCTGATAATATCGTTCATATCGTAATTGCCCGTGTACCAGGTGCGCCTGAAGGCAATAAAGGCATATCGTTATTTATCGTACCTAAATTCAATGTCAATGATGACGGCACTATTTCAGATAGAAATGGGGTAAGTTGTGGTTCAATTGAACACAAAATGGGTATCAATGGTAATGCCACCTGTGTGATTAATTTTGATGGCGCTAAAGGACATTTGATTGGTGAACCCAATCGTGGCCTTAAATGCATGTTCACCTTTATGAATGCCGCTCGGATCGGTGTTGCCAGTGAAGGCGTTGCCGCTGCTGAAGCATCATTTCAAGGTGCATTAGCTTACGCAAAAGACCGCCTACAGATGCGTTCTATCAGTGGCGTTAAAAACCCTAATGGTCCTGCTGATCCGATTATTGTTCACCCAGATGTGCGCAGAATGTTATTAACTCAGAAGTCTATCGCTGAAGGTGGACGTGCGTTAATTTCATATTTGGCCCAGCTGGTTGATATCGGTCATGCTGAAAAAGATGAAGCAGTAAAAGCCGATGCCGAAACAAAGCTCGCGCTATTAACACCGATTGCAAAAGCTTTTCTTTCAGAATTAGGCTTTGAGTGTACCAGCCACGGAGTGCAGATCCTTGGTGGCCATGGCTTTATCAAAGAGTGGGGCATGGAACAGTTAATGCGCGATACCAAAATTAGCTGTTTATATGAAGGCACAACCGGTATTCAAGCATTAGATTTACTGGCGCGTAAAATTATTGGTACCCAGGGCGAAGTGTTAAAGCCATTCTCTAAAGATGTCACTGTATTCTGCCAACAAAATATGGATAACCCTGCGATGGCAGAGTTTATTCAACCTATTATGGCTTATGCAAAAGAGTGGCATGAACTTACCGTCACCATTGGTGCTAAAGCGATGAAGAACCCTGATGAAATCGGTGGCGCTTCAGTTGATTATTTAATGTATGCGGGCTACGTTACGTTAGCGTTTTTCTGGGCCAAAATGGCAAAGGTTGCTCAAGATAAGCTTGCCGCCGGCACAACAGAAACGGCGTTTTATGAAGCGAAAATAAAAACTGCCCAGTTTTATATCCAACGTATGTTACCAAGAGCAAAAGGCCACGCAGCCTGTATTCAAAACGGTGTCGATTCAATGATGGCATTAAGCAGCGATGATTTTGCTTTTTAAATTAGTGCTAGATTTTAGGATTGAGTTTACATTAGCTTAGCCGTTGATAGCTTGCAAAAGCGACTAAGCCTTTTAAGTCGATGGGCTATAATCAGAGTCTAAAAGCCGTAACCTTATGCGTTGCGGCTTTTTTATTTGTAACGAGACAATAATACGATGCACATTAATGTGACAATTATCGCCGCAAACTACTGTTTAATATTCATTTATATCCTAATGCGAGGTTAGCAAACTGCTTGGTTGAGGGCGTGTCGCTTGGTCGTTAAATTCGGGTATACTGATTACTTCATCGTCATTTTATAGCCATTCTATAAAAATAAAAAAGGGATTAAGCCGATGCCAGGCAAAATATTCACTTCAGTGATTCCACTACTTGTTTTACTTCCGTTCACTTCATCAGCAAGTTCGTGGGTTGATATCAGTAATCAATACACTAATAAACAAATAAAAATTGTCAGTCAGTTTCAACCTGAATTAGCGAGCTCAATTGGAATAACTGCAGTCGATAGTCAATGCAGCAATATTACTAAGGCACAAAACGATAAGTTTATTCGTACCCTTGAAAGCAGCAAAAAAAGCTTGCAACAGGCACTTGAAACTGAAAAATTATTGCCAGTTCGTCAAGACCTTAACATTATTATTGGCAATATCGATCAGACCATAGCGACGGGTAAGTTAGACGACAAATACATGTTACCTTGGGTTGATGTCCCCTTGATTATATTTCGTGGCGTATCGGCATTATTAGATGAGCAAATGCCTGATATTCGAAAACAGGCCGCCATGTCGCGCCTTGCTTGTTATGTCGGTAAAAGCGGACAACCAGCACTCACAGAACAAGCCAAAACGTTATTTGAAACAGCCTTAACCAATAAAAGCTTAATGGGCCCCACTAAAGTGGAGGTCAACCAAGCGCTCGCAAGATTCGATACCTTAATAACAGGTTTACAGCAGTTATTTGATAAAAATAACTTCACCACAGCCAATGACAATATGGTGCTGTTAACACAACAAATTGAAGATTATCGTCAATGGGCTGAACAAACCGTTATTCCACATTCACGGGCCGACTTTCGATTACCCGCTGAAATTTATGCTTTAAAACTCAAAACCGTGGGCATAGACATCGAACCGCAGTTATTAATTGAGCAAGCAAAAACAAGTTACATGATAACCAAAGCCAATATGCAAGCACTTGCACCTTTGGTAGCTAAAAAGTTCGATTTGCCATCAGATGATTATCGCGATGTTATTAAAGCCCTTAAAAACCAGTCTTTGGCCAACGATAAAATTGAAGATTATTATCGTGACATTAATCAAAAACTCGAGCAGATGATCACTGAGCATCATGTGGTTGATTTACCTAAACGCGATATGCTTATGCGACTTGCCACCGAAGCAGAAGCCGCGGGTAGTCCAGCGCCTCATATGGTTCCACCACCATTCATTGGCAATACCGGTGAACAGGGTCAATTTATTCTTACCACGGGTAACCCTGCATTAAGCGGTGATGCGGCTTATGATGATTTTAATTTTAACGCGGTTGCTTATACATTAAGTGCCCATGAAGGCCGACCTGGTCATGAATTACAATTCTCGGTCATGTTAGAACAAGGCGTTTCACTAGCAAGAGTGTATTATGCATTTAACAGCGTTAATGTAGAGGGGTGGGCCCTTTATGCTGAAGCAGAAATGTTGCCGTATCTTCCCATTGAAGCACAGCTGATTGCACTTCAGCACCGATTACTACGTAACGCTCGCGCTATGTTAGATCCAATGCTGAACTTAGGCCTGACGACAAAAGAGCACGCCTATACACTATTGCGTAATGACGTTGTTTTTTCAGAAGCTGCGGTGAAACAAGAAGTTGATCGATACACCATGAGAATGCCTGGTCAGGCTGGTAGCTACTTTTATGGTTTATCAAGACTACTAGAGATTAGGGCCGGAGTAGAAATTGCCTTAGGAGATAAATTTGATCGTTTAGCGTTTAATAATTTCGTATTAAAACAAGGTTTGATCCCACCACAATTAATGGCAGAAGCCGTTAACAAACACTTTTTGGCGCAGTAAAAATTAACACTACAGCCTAACGGATCCCATTTAAATCTTCACAGGTTTGAATGGGATTGTTAATTTACCCTAGCATTCAGATAATATTCACTTTGTACGGTCCTGTATGTCATTGGTGCCTAAGAATAGCTTATGACTCAGGCATATATTTATTGGCCTACAAAATGCTAAAGCATATGAATTTGTAGAGCTTAATCAATTGGTGCCAAGGTTAACTTATTTGGTTTTGGAATAAATCAATTGTGACGATAGGGTCAATCCCCATTTAAACACCGCCGACGATAACGATCCCTATTGTGCTAAATAGCAGGTTGTTACAGCATAGAGAAAACACTTTTAATTCATTCGATTAAAACAGAGTATTCATCAAGTGTTGTATGACCTCTAGCGGACAGAAAGCACAACAAAGCTTCAGGGCTACGATTAAGTAAGCGCTCAATGGGGAAATCTACCGCTTCAATGACCGCTATCGCTTTTTCAAACTCGCCTAAGCTAAAAGCGACATGAGAATCAGATCCCATAACGAGAAGTCCTCCCGCTTTTTTTACAGCATTAGCAATATCAGTGCAGTTGCGTAAACTGCCTTTTCTAGAGGTTAAAAAAGAGGAATTATTTATCTCAAGCGCGACGTTATGTTCGGCTGCAGCAGCGGCGACGCTATTAATGTCGATTGGATAAGCGGGATTGCCTGGATGAGTAATAATATCGACATGACCACTTTCAATACTGTTGATGAGTGCTCTAGTGTGAGCGTCTTTAGTCGATGGGGGGAAAACCGGTTCATGTAAACCTGCCAGCACGATATCAAGCTCCTGCAAATAATGACCAAAAAAGTCAATTTCGCCATGCTCATTCTTTATATTCGCTTCAATGCCACGGAGCATGCCAATACCGTCAACAATTCTCGGTAACACTCGCATATTCACAAAGTGCCAAAAATGGGGTGCATCAGCCATATCTGGACCATGATCGGTAATGGCGAATAATTTGAGACCTTTCGCTTTTGCAACTGAAAAGTAATCATGCACTGAACTATAGGCGTGAGTTGAAGCTATGGTATGAGCGTGAACATCGACAAGGAATTTCATGACCAGTCTCGTTGTCTGAGTTAAAAACAGTAGACATCAAGTCTACTCTGTTAACAGGCCTTACTCTATGATCTCTCGAGTTTTGTTGTAACAAACTTCATGGCGTTAATTCGCTCTCTAGCTTTTCTGTGCGTTTTGTTTACGTTAAATGGTTGAAGCATGATTATCAAAATAAGTTCAAATAAAAGAACTACTTAGATTATGCTAATTTTAAGGCAGGGTAGCGGTGTTTTTCAAGCTAGTGTTCAAACTTATCGCTTCATAAAGCATAAGGATGGTTGCCTAGTGTGCGCCAAGAAGTCGATCTTTTTAAAATTCAAAGTCATTTATTGGTAAGTTAACGTGCAAGTAATGCTTTACACGTTAGCTTATATACTACTTTTTAGCGTAAGGTAAACGCATCAGTTTATTGCTAGTGTGGTAACTATCAAGCCCTGTAATGGCAACAGTTTCTATGGCTTGCAAGTCTAAAAAGCCATCACTTTGCAGCGCGGCCTCATCTACATACACATCGATAATTTCACCAATTACCAGCTCTGTGCCATTAATGGCTAAGTGTTGATGTTCAATAAATTTAACCGAATATTTTAAGCTACTTTCTTTTACAAATGGGGCTGTAAAATTATTTAAGTACTCGGGTGTTAACCCTGTTGCATCAAACTCTGATTCGTCTTTATCGTAACGGGCGGATGTTTGATGAGCTTGCTTATAAATTGATTTATTGACTTGATTAATAGTATACATACCGGTTTGTATAATGTTTTCAAAGGTATGGCGAGGGACACTGTGAGGGCGTACGATCATACCGACCAGTGGCGGGTTTGCACCTAAGTGGATAACCGAGCTGACAATAGATAAATTGGTATGGCCTTGTAAGTCTCGTGTACCAATTAAATTAGCGCTTTTAAAACCCGAGAGGGAATTGATTAAATGTGTACGTGTATGTTTTTCAAGTGCGTCTATACGCTCTTTAGTAAAATGCATTAAAACTCCCTCCAACGAAACCGTTTATCCTTGCCAACCTAAATAGGCTATTTCACCTTTTTAGTGTTAAATAATGATAGATGTAAGCTTGCGCTACTGGCACCGAATAAAACCCTTTTGTCATTTTTGACCTTTCAGCGCTTGACGAAATTTGCAATTAAACTTCGCGAGTTTGATATTAGGGAGTCTCTACTTCGCAAATAGGACCTGTCCGCAGTCAGCTAAAAACCGATATGTGTTTTACGAGGAAGGATTGCAAATAGATCTATTAAATATTCAAAAGGTTAAGCGACTTTAGATTGAGCACAAGCAATTCGTTGCCCCCGAATATAACGATAAAATTTAAGCACCATAATCAGCTTCACGAACGGCGTTGCCTTACTAGGGCCTTTATTCGAAGCAGGGACAGCCTTCAGAAAAGGTCCAAATAGGCAATAGATAATAGGGAATAGGAAAACATGAGCGTCCTTGGTTTACTTGCCTTTGCGGCTCACAAGCAAATCCTTCGCCTGATTTATTTTTGCGGCCAGATAGTTGCTGCCACCGCGATCAGGATGGAGTTTTTGCATTAGTTTACGATACGCAGCGATAACGTCTTGCTCTGTTGCCGTTTGATCAAGACCCAGCACGGCATAAGCTTCACTTGCCGTCATCTCAGGGCTATCGCTTGGGCGAGCGTGTTGTTCACTCTCTTCAGAATAATGTCCGGCATTGGCAGCTTCGCGCCAGTCAGAACCATGCTGGCGATCAAGATAGGCAGCCAATACTTCGATCGAATCTGGATATTGTTTATCTGCTAGGCCATACAGAGAAATTAATTCTGACAGACTCAATTCAGACAGGTATTTTCCCTTACCATCAGTCGCCAGTAATTCACCGTCCAAATTGCCACTTTGGTGATCAAGGGTCATTTTGAGCAAGCTGGTTTCAACCGTAGAACGCTGCGATGTATCCGAGCTCTGTGTTGCTTTCACCTTCTGGTAAAGACCTTTCAAAAATGGGAAATAACGTAGCAGTGGAAACAAGCGTTTGGCAAATATCAGTAAACCTGTTCCCAATGCGGCCAAAATATAAAGCTTTCCCGTGACCGTTAGCAAGAGCAGTATCGTAATCAATGCGACCGCAGCCGCTTTCGCCGCGAATATCTTTCTTTGTTGCGGTTTCAGGGCTTGAATATATTGTACTGTGATATAGCCGATGATAATAACCGCTACTAAAACGGCAAGTCTGAACATAAAGTATTCACTTATTTGAGGTATCAGTTAAGTCGTAAAGCCTACACCATTTGTTTTACGGTGTTGCTTTGTCGCCGTGCTTATGTAATCCGAGAGCCTACACGATATTTACGGTGTTTATTTTTTGTTGCAACGGTTGGATTATTTACCGCTCACTATTCACGACTACTTTAATTGCTGTAATAACCGTCTCACGCTGGCATCCTTACTCAACAAATTATTTTTCAAAGCAGATTTTCCGCCCGCAGCATATACCGCAACCGCGGCTAACAACTGACCTAACTGTCTAGCACTACCTTGATCAAACTGGCAATGTGCACCGCCACTCAATGTCGCTAGCTGTGAGAAAATACTGCCAACCTTTGCATTATTTCCTTCTTGAAAAACAAATAAAGGCAGATTGAGTATTCCCAACTGGCCTGCTAAGGCTCCAAGTGAATCTGGGTTTTCTTCAACACTATCACCGACAAATACCAGTGCGTTTACTTTGTTTGCGCGAGTTTCACTCAATGCATGGGATAACACTTTGGCAATCTGGGTTTTCCCGGCCAGGCAGCGAACTGAAAGTAAGGCTTGTTTGATTTCATCGGCGCCGCGTGTCCAGGGAAGTGCTTTAAACTCTCCAAAACCCCGATAATAACAAAGCTGCACACTTAGAGTACTCACCTTATCGGCTTCGGTAAACATAGCCGCATGTTGTTGACTCGCCATATCCCAGCAGTGCTCACGACTTGCTGTGGCATCCATTGCAAATATCAATCTACCCTTGTCTTCGCCAGTGACCCGCGGAGTATTTTTGACTTGGCTAATGAATGCCTGAATATCTTGAGTACGCGACTTTTTATCAGGGAGCTTTGAGACCATGTGTTATTCCAGTTTCTGCTATATCTAAATTAAATAATAAACACAAAAATAGAGTAACCTAAATAATGTAAAGTAACAAAATCAGCGCCGCTCAAGATTGCCGCTACTATAAGAACATGTGGCAATAGTAGGGCAAAGAGTCCGTCGTCAAGAAGTCCGACCCCTACCGCCGCCGTGATAACGAGAGGGTAGTGTGCTAAGCCGCTGAGTTATAGAGGACTGAAGTACATTATCGACTTTAAATTTTAGACACAAAAAAACCAGCTTTCGCTGGCCGTATTCTCATTTATAACAGAGTTGGTACACCCGAATGGACCGCTATCCACTACAGTGTTTTACTTCAAGAAGTCCGACTCCTACCTCCGCAGTTAACTAAAAGAGGCTAGTGTGTTAACCCGCTGAGTTATAGAGGGCTTAAGTATATTATCGACTTTAAAATTTAGACACAAAAAAACCAGCTTTCGCTGGCCGTATTCTCATTTATAAGAGAATTGGTACACCCGAGTGGACTTCGCTTTACCACATGAATACCGACCCCTATCGCCGCAGTTAACTAAGAGAGGGTAGTGCTCTAACCAGCTGAGCTATGGATTTATTAGCTTGTGAATATTAACTATTAATTTTAGACACAAAAAAACCAGCTTTCGCTGGCCGTATTCTCTTTTAAAAGAGAATTGGTACACCCGAGTGGACTTCTTTTTACTACAAGAATACCGACCCTTTATCGCCGCAGTTAACTAAAAGAGGCTAGTGTGTTAACCCGCTGAGTTATAAAGGGCTTAAGTACATTTTCAGCTTTAAATTATAGATATAAAAAAACCAGCTTTCGCTGGCCGCATTCTCATTATAAATGAGAATTGGTACACCCGAGTGGACTCGAACCACCGACCCCTACCATGTCAAGGTAGTGCTCTAACCAGCTGAGCTACGGGTGTATTACTTATTTTTAATAAAATCAAAAACTTTAAAACATCTCGCTTCAAAGTGGATGCTATAGTAAGTGGGATAGCCTATAGCTTGCAAGCAAAAAAACCATTTTTATATCTAAATGGTGATTTGCTGTGCAACTTGCTTCAAGGTTAAGCAATGTTAAATGGTTAACCTTGGTAATTTTCATAATTTAGCCTATCTGACTAAATACCAAACCTTTCTTTTGAATGTACTTTAATCTTATTGCAAATAAAATTGCCGCCGATGTTAATCCTGCAATTAACCCAATCCAAAATCCATGAGCGCCCATGGCAGGTCGAACAATGTCAGTATATCCCAACACATAACCTATGGTCATGCCAATACACCAATACGAAAACAAGGTAATGTAAAACGCACTTCGAGTGTCTTTATAGCCTCTTAGCGCTCCTGCGGCGACAACTTGGATGGAGTCGGATATTTGATAAAATGCAGCAAGCATCAACAAGCTACCCGCTAAGGTAACCACTTCAGGATTATCATTATAGAGTAATGCGATCTCATGCCTAAAGGTCACCGTCAGTAGGGCGGTAAACACGGCCAAGACTAAAGACAAACCTAATCCAACTTTAGCGACAAGCGCTGATATCTCAGGTTGACCGCGACCAAGGTAATAGCCAATACGAATAGACACCGCAATACCAATAGATAATGGCAGCATAAATATGATTGAAGAGAAGTTAAGGGCTATTTGATGACTTGCCACAACATTGGCGCCAAGAGGTGCTAAAAATAACGCGATGACGGCAAATAGGCTGACTTCAAAAAATAATGCCATTGCAATTGGCATCCCCAGCTTTGTCATCGCCCACATGTTAGCTAAGTGCGGACGATAAAACTGTTTAAACGGTTCCAGATCTTTAAAGGTTTTATCGACTAACATGTAAATGATCATGGCGGCTAACATAGCCCAAAACACAAGCGCTGTAGCTACACCACAACCCGCACCGCCCATTGCTGGAATACCAAAACCACCATAAATAAACACGTAATTGGCGGGTATATTGACGGCTAATCCAATAAAGCCAATCACCATCGTTGGCATAGTATAAGAAATACCCTCACTGCAACCGCGCAGTACTTGATACAACACGAAGGCCGGAGCGCCCCATAAAATAGCATCAATATAACCAACCGTTAACGCATGCAGCTTGGGTTCTAAATTCATTAGTTCGAGTAAATAAGTAGAAGATGTGAGAAAGAACATCACACCAATACCACCAATTATGGCAATATATCCAGCCTGAAACAGTATCGCGGGAATGGCTTGCTGATTATTTGCACCATGATATTGTGCAAATACTGGCGTAAAAGACATGAGTAAACCTTGAACAAATAAGATAGCAGGTAACCAAAGACTGGTGCCCACAGCAACTGCAGCCATATCTACTGCGCTGACGCGGCCAGCCATAACGGTGTCAATAAAGCCCATCATGGTCTGAGTCACTTGTGCAATCAGTACCGGCAGCGCTAATTTTATCAAGCGTGAAATTTGAAACCCTGTATTATTCATTAAAAAACCTATAACGGAACGAGATAAAATATGTTTACTGGTATAGTTCAAGCCACTTGTGAGGTGGTCTCAATTAACAATGCTACAGGTCTTAAAACCTTTGAAATCGCTATGACGCCAGAGTTAACACAAGGATTAGTAACAGGTGCTAGCGTAGCCAATAATGGTGTTTGCCTTACTGCTACCAAGATACTAAATGATAAGGTTTTTTTCGATGTAATGGAAGAGACATTAGCCGTAACTAACCTAGGTAATACCAATGTCGGTGATAGGATAAACATTGAACGTTCGTTAACGTTTGGGTCCGAAATCGGTGGGCATATTTTATCCGGTCATGTGCATACTCTGGCCACAGTAAAAGCCGTGAGTAACACCGACGAGCACTATAATATAGAACTGCAAGTTGATCCGCAGTGGATGAACTACATATTTTATAAAGGCTTTGTTGGAATTAACGGCTGTAGCTTAACGGTTGGTAAGCTCACTGACAATGGATTTATGCTGCATTTAATTCCTGAAACGTTAAAGCTGACCAATTTGGACGATTACACAGTTGGCAGTAAGATTAATATCGAAATTGACAGTCAAACGCAGGTTATCGTTGATACAGTTGAGCGCATTTTGGCTAATAAGCAACTTGCGTAAATAAGCCGCTCATCATAAAGTGCCATAACTTGCTTGCTTCGCAGATTAAGCAGGCAAGTGTTATGGATTAGTAGATTTGTTCATCGTCTGAATCGATATGAAGTTCTATTGTTCTACGATTATCATCTAGATGCATCCGAATGTGGATTGGATTACAACAAATACGACAGTCGTCATAATATTCTTGATCTCCTGAACTGGCATCTAAAGTGACATATTGATTATGCCCGCAATGGGGGCAACAAATGGCGCGCGAAAGCAGTCTCATAACTAATACTCCTCACTGACTCGTTATTAATAAGTATAGTGAGCATTTAGCATTTTGGATCATTCCTATGAATGATTCTATCAAATCAAAATAATATTCATTCAAGATAAAAATTAGTGACATGTTATTTAATAATATTGTTTATAATCAGATGTTAATGCTATCATTATAATTCACTGGTAATTAATTCGCCACATTGGATAAACAGTGACTGCGGCGCAGCGACTCAATCGAGATTGCACTAGTTAAATAATCGCTAATAACATTAGCCAGCTTCTTTTCATTTAATTTAGCAAAAAACACCATTTATACCTGTTATTCATCCCGTCATGGTTGCGCCATAATCCGCTTATCACATAGAATAGAGACCTGCGTTTTTGGGTAACTAAGACTCCTGTACTGTCTTGATTTCATTAGCGTGTCACTCGTTCAAAAAGAACATACTTAATTACCATGTGGCCCTACGTGTGGGTCACCACTGGACAAGGAATTTTCATGCCTATTATTACATTGCCTGATGGCAGCAAACGTGAGTTTGCCAATCCTGTATCGACTCTTGATGTTGCATTAGACATCGGCCCTGGTTTAGCTAAAGCGTGTATTGCTGGCCGAGTAAATGGTGAGCTAAAAGATGCAACAGACTTAATCACTGCAGATTCAGAGTTAGCTATCATTACTGCTAAAAACGAAGAGGGTGTTGAAATTCTCCGCCATTCTTGTGCCCATTTATTAGGTCACGCGATCAAACAAATGTGGCCTGAAACCAAAATGGCGATTGGCCCTGTGATCGATAACGGATTTTATTACGACATCGATTTAGATCATAAGCTGACGCATGAGGATATCGAAGCCTTAGAAAAGCGCATGCTTGATTTAGCAAAAACTAACTACGATGTGGTTAAAGAAGTTGTGTCTTGGCAACAGGCTCACGATGCATTTAGTGCTCGTGGCGAAGAATATAAAGTTGCCATTCTTGATGAAAACATCAGTAAAGACGCAACACCTGCGCTGTATAACCACGAAGAATACATTGATATGTGTCGTGGACCGCATGTACCTAACATGCGTTTTTGTCAGCATTTTAAATTGATGAGTGTTGCTGGTGCATACTGGCGTGGTAACTCAGATAACAAAATGCTACAACGTATTTATGGTACTGCTTGGGCAGATAAAAAAGCGTTGAAAACCCATTTAGTGCGCTTAGAAGAAGCCGCTAAGCGTGACCATCGTAAAATAGGTAAGCAATTAGATTTGTACCACATGCAAGAAGAAGCACCTGGAATGGTGTTTTGGCATAACGATGGTTGGAGCATATTTTTGGAGCTTGAGAAGTTCATTCGCCAAAAGCTAGGTCAATACACTTATCAAGAAGTGAAAGGCCCACTGATGATGGATCGTGCATTGTGGGAACGTTCTGGCCACTGGGATAAATACGCAGATGCCATGTTCACGACTAACAGCGAAAACCGTGAATACGCTATTAAGCCAATGAACTGCCCAGGACATGTACAGATTTTCAACCAAGGGTTAAAATCTTATCGAGACTTGCCATTACGTATGGCTGAATTTGGTTGTTGTCATCGTAACGAACCATCAGGTTCACTTCACGGTTTAATGCGCGTACGTGGTTTTACCCAAGACGACGCTCATGTTTTTTGTACTGATGATCAAGTTCAACAAGAAGTGAGTGCATGTATCCAAATGGTATATGACACATACGCGACATTTGGTTTCGACAACATCGAGGTTAAACTGTCAACGCGCCCTGAAAAACGTATTGGCGACGATGACATGTGGGACCGCGCTGAAGAGGCATTAAAGCAAGCACTTGCCAATAATAATATTGAATTTGAAATATTACCCGGTGAAGGTGCGTTTTATGGCCCAAAAATCGAATTTACTTTGCATGACTGTTTAGATCGTGCATGGCAATGTGGTACAGTACAACTCGATTATGCATTACCGAATCGTTTAGGCGCGACTTATGTCGCAGAAGACAACAGTCGCCAGACGCCAGTAATGATCCATCGTGCTATTTTAGGTTCTTTAGAACGTTTCATAGGTATCTTGATAGAAGAATACGCTGGTAAATTTCCAACATGGCTTGCTCCAACGCAAGTGGTTGTAATGAATATTACCGATAAACAAGCTGTTTATGTTGAAGAAATCGTTAAATTCTTCAAAGAACAGGGTATTCGAACATCTTTTGACTTGAGGAATGAGAAAATAGGCTTTAAGATACGCGAACACACTCTAAGACGTGTGCCTTATTTATTGGTCGTTGGTGATCAAGAAATGGAAAATAAGGAAGTAGCGGTGCGTACACGTGACGGTATCGATTTAGGCAAGTTAAAACTAGAAGATTTCGCCGCGATGATACGTCAACAGATTTCGCTCCGTAGTCTCAAATTGTTGGAGGAATAGGTCATAAAGATCAAAAGAACAGCAGGGCGACAGCCGGCCCCTAATAGAATCAATGATGAAATCACTGGTGTACCTGAAGTCCGTTTATCAGGTTTAGATGGTGAACCAATTGGTATATTAAGTATAAAAGAAGCTCAGAACGTTGCAGATGAAGCCGGAGTTGATCTTGTCGAGATCAGTCCCAATGCTGAGCCTCCTGTCTGTCGCATCATGGACTACGGTAAGTTCCTTTTTGATAAAGCGAAAGCTCAAAAGGAACAAAAGAAGAAGCAGAAACAGGTCCAGGTTAAGGAAATTAAATTCCGACCTGGAACTGATGATAACGACTATCAGGTAAAACTACGCAACCTGATTCGTTTTCTAGAAGATGGGGACAAAGCGAAAATTACGCTGCGTTTCCGTGGTCGCGAAATGGCACACCAAAACCTAGGTATGGATCTTTTGAACCGTATCAAGGCTGATTTGGAACCGTATGCGGTTGTCGAATCTTTCCCTAAAATGGAAGGTCGTCAAGCAATTATGGTGCTAGCACCTAAAAAGAAATAGTAGGGCAACCTAAAGTAGTAAAAGTCTCTTGAGGCTTTTGCTCGCCTTACGTTTATTAACGTCCCAATGCGGAGTTTTAGAAATGCCTAAAATGAAAACAGACAAGGGTGTAGCGAAGCGTTTTAAGAAAACCGCTAATGGTTTCAAGCGCAAGCAAGCACACTTACGTCACATTTTGACCAAGAAAAGCACTAAGCGTAAGCGTCACTTACGTGCTAAATGTTTAGTTGCTAAGTCTGACGTTCCAGCAATCGCGCGTCAATTACCATACGCTTAATTTAGGAGTTTAGAAAATGCCAAGAGTTAAGCGTGGTGTAACCGCACGTGCTCGTCACAAGAAAGTTTTAAAATTAGCTAAAGGTTATTATGGCGCTCGTAGCCGTACTTACCGTGTTGCTGTTCAGGCAGTAACAAAAGCTGGTCAATATGCTTACCGTGATCGTCGTCAGAAAAAACGTCAATTCCGTCAGTTATGGATTGCGCGTATTAATGCAGCGTCTCGTCAAAATGGTCTGTCTTACAGCCGTTTCATTAACGGCTTGAAAAAGGCGTCTATTGAAATCGATCGTAAGATTTTGGCTGACATCGCTGTTTTCGACAAAGTTGTTTTTGCAATTTTAGTTGAAAAAGCAAAAGAAGCGTTAAACTAAGTAATTAGTTGGTCGCTTTAAAAAGAGGAGCCTTCGGGTTCCTTTTTTTATATCTATTACAAAGTAAGAAGCCTCTTGCCATACAAAACGCTTACCATTTCATGCCTGCCACTTTCAGAGGTAATCTCAACTACAGACAAGAGAGTTGATAGAACAATAGCATTGAGCCTACTTCGATCAATTTATATCCCAAACTTGTCATTTATTAATCAGGCACCTCTACTCGTCAAACACTGCAATATTGTCAATGGATCCAATGTGGTTAGCCCGACAAAGGGCTATTTTATGTTTATTTACTATCGCAAGTTAAAGTTCGTTAGCAGTATAAAAAGTGAAAATGACCACATATTTAATGAAATTAGCATTATAATGTACCTAAAATTGAGGAATGTTTAACTTTTAATGAACTTTGTATCAACTATTAAAAGTCTCACTACTCACCGCTGGCATACAGTGGTATAACTAAATATATGTTCTCCATTCACTTCACTTAGGATAGTTGTAATGATCTTCTCTCAAGTCACGCTTGCTCCAGCAGACCCCATTTTAGGCTTAACGGATGCATTTAAAGCAGATGCTCGCCCTCACAAAGTCAACTTAGGGGTAGGTATTTATAAAGATGAAGCAGGGCAAACGCCTATATTATCTTCTGTAAAAAAAGCTGAAGCCATTTTACTTGAAACCGAAAAGACCAAGAATTATCTCGGTATTGAAGGTGTACAAGCTTACAATCAAGTTGTTCAAGATTTATTGTTTGGTCCTCAGAGTAATATTATTGCAAATAAACGTGCCGTTACAGCACAAGCACCCGGTGGTACAGGTTCATTACGCGTGGCTTCAGAATTTCTGGTCCGTAATACACGCTCAACAACAATTTGGGTCAGTAATCCTACTTGGGCTAATCATAAGAATATTTTTGAAACCGCAGGATTAACGGTTAAAGAATACCGTTACTACAAGGCTGAAACTCATGACATGGATTTCGACGCCATGTTGGCTGATTTAGCGAATGCCAATGCGGGAGATGTGATATTACTTCATGGTTGCTGTCATAACCCAACCGGTATCGACTTATCGATTGAACAATGGAAGCAAGTCGCGAACATTTGTGTAGAAAAATCTTTGCTACCGTTATTTGATTTTGCTTACCAAGGGTTTGGTGCTGGTATTGAAGAAGACGCCCAAGGTCTGCGCGCTGTTGCTTCCGTGGTGCCAGAGCTATTAATTGCTAACTCATTTTCTAAAAACTTTGGTTTGTATAACGAACGTATTGGTGCTGTCACTATCGTTGCAGAAAATCAAGATGATGCTGTTAGAAGCTTTAGCCAAATCAAAAAAAATATTCGTGCCAATTACTCTAATCCTCCGGCACACGGTGGGTTGATTGTTAGCACTATTTTATCTGATAAGGCACTGCGCCAAGAATGGGAAGCCGAGCTGACTCTAATGCGTGAACGTATTGCAGACATGCGCAGCTTATTTGTTGAAAGTCTCAAAGCTGAAGGCGTAAAACAGGATTTTAGTTTTATCTCGCGTCAAAATGGCATGTTCAGTTTTTCAGGTTTAAATAAAAGCCAAGTTGCCCGTTTAAAAGATGAATTCGCTATTTATATTGTCGGTTCTGGTCGTATTAGCGTTGCAGGTTTAACGAAAAACAATATGCCCGCTGTGTGTAAAGCTATTGCACAAGTGATTTAACATTAGCGACAGATTAAAAAAGGCTGCACTATGCAGCCTTTTCTATTATCTGTGCACCATAATCTTGTTGTCATTGTTGAATGCGAGTTCGAGTCGGTTCTTCGAATTAGATATCGATTCAAATCCAGTTTGACCCCATAGCAATACTTAGCAGGATCATTATCTAGTTAATACTCTATTTTGGCAGCACTAACAGATACATTCTATACAGTAGCTGAAAGTATTTTAGTCAAATCAATGGCTTTACTATTTGATTGGTATGATCCACACACTTGGCTAATGGCCTCAGCTAACGCTAGTTTATCGTGTAAACCAGGATGATGCTGGCTTACTAACGGAAAATGATTAAAACGAACCCCATTCACTTCGGAGCACGCGAGCTCAATCTTATTGCCATGCTGAATAACATCGGCGATGACTTCCTTGCCTATAAGCTGGTTGAACCAAGCAATTTTATCTTCGATGCTAAAGGTGCTTGCTGGTGAATATTCGGGCGTTAAATTATCCACTAAAATAACATGCGCTTGAGAGTCTCGAATACTCTTGGTTAGCTGAGGGATCAATAACGGTGGCAGTATACTGGTTAAAAAACTACCAGGGCCGATGATAATTAAATCGGCTTCAGCGAGTGCACAGCACGCCTCTGATGTTGCTTCGACTTCAGGCTCTAATGATAATGCAATCGGCGCTTCTTTCATGCCGTCAACATTAAGTTCGCCAAAGACTTTGCTGCCACAATGCGTAAGTGCAACAAGATGAGTTGAAGCTTCAGACATCGGAATAATTTGCGTCTCAATTTTAAGTAAGCCACGAATTAAATTTACCGCTTCAAGCGGTCTTACACAAAGTTGATCGAGTGCGTGTAAAACCAGATTACCTAAATTATGCCCAGAAAGTTCATTATCACCCGTGAAACGATGATCGAATAACATCGAACCTAACGATGGCCTAAGGGCCAGATGGGAAAGACAATTACGTAAATCTCCCCACGCTATAGTTTGTTGATCCTGCCTCAGCCGGCCGGTAGATCCACCATTATCAGTGGTTGCAACAATCCCTGTTAATCTTGGGCCTAAAAAAGATAAAGCGGCAAGAATACGGCCTAATCCATGCCCGCCACCTATGGCTACCACATGATGATAATTATTGAGTTTTTGATCCAACATAATCTGTTCTCAAGTCCTTGAGTTGTTGAATAAGACGATATGCAGTCGATAAAGACTGCCCAGTTATCACGTTCAATCAATGTTAACTGTATATGGTCATTAAAGTGTAATTATTTTTCCGTTTTGCTGCCTATATTGGTCACAATCGGGACCCAAAGCCGATAAGCACCCCATCCACAAAAGCGCTTTACTTTATCCTATCGGTCATTAAGGTTATAATTAACGAGATTAGTAAGTTGAAAATGAATTTTTGATAAGGCAGGTACTGTTGAAGATAGGCAATATAGGTAAAGTAACATTTGCATTAGGCTTAGCCGTTGTTGCATTGTTGGCGATAAGACTCTTTATCATTCCTAATACGACTCAAGAATCAGTCACATCTGGAACTCATCAACTTAATGAAGTTGATCTAGGTGAAGTACCGTTGTTTGCTGAAATAGATGATGTAGTCACTAAAAAGCAAACGTTCTTTGATTACTTGCGGCCTTCGGTTGAAGCTCAAAATCAAATTATTATTCACGACCGTCAATTCATATTGGCCGTTATTGATAAAATCGATAATGATTTAGGCTTAAGTGGATCTGATAATGAGAGGTTGAATTCAATTCTTGAATATTATCAATATGATGTTAAATCATTTACGCGCAATACCTTAACGCCCTTATTAAAGCGCGTCGATATCATTCCAGTTGATATGGTGTTGGTACAAGCTGCCAACGAAAGCGGTTGGGGCAGTTCACGTTTTGCAATCGACGGGTTTAATTTTTTTGGCCAATGGTGTTTTACCGAGGGCTGTGGTTTAGTGCCATTAGCGAGGGCGGACGGCAAAAGCCATGAGGTGGCCGTATTTGATTCACCCAAAGAGTCAATTATTGCCTACATGATTAATTTAAACACGAATTCTGCGTATCGTTTATTTCGTTCTATTCGCGCTGATTTGCGGGCGCAAAAAATTAAGCTGACCGCCGAGAAATTGGTTTATGGCTTAATTAATTATTCAGAACGAAAGGACGAGTACATTGATGATCTACTCGACATGCTTAAACACAATAAGCCATATTTACAAGGGAACAAAGCTAATGCTTAATCGCACGCTAGTGATCGGATTTATTTTTATATCGTCTATTTTTATGGTTAGTAGCAGTGTTGCTGAAACTGTTTCATTAGAGTACAAAGGCTTTTACGATCGATTAAAGCAAGTGAATAAGCAAAACTATCCATTGGTTGAGGTAGCCTTTAGTGTACCGATCACATCAGATTGCACCATAGTGTCAGGTAGTATCACTACCGAAAAAGAGCAGTTCCCACTACCGTATAATGAGCAACAGCGCTTATTTATTCCCTACGATCCGCAGTTGAAATCTGACCGAGGTTTGGTCAATATCAATGTGACCGGTGATGCAGAACAATGTGCCATTGCCATGCAGGTTCGCGCTAAAGAAACCAAGCTAAATTTCACTCAAACGGAACTGTTAGCACTAACCGGCGATATGAATAAGCTGCTTGATGGATTACAAGGTTTTCCGATGAAGTATTTTCGTAAACCGATTAGTGGACTGACATTTGAGTTTGCCAACCAACACAATAACGGCACTATCATTATGGCAACCATTGACGGTGTAGAATCGACAGTGGATCAGAAATACACACTGACACAGGCCAAAATTAATCAACTGCAACATCTTTCATTTAATCAGCAACCAACTGTTGTCAGTCCATTCGTCATGAAATAATGTCGGACTGTTATTCGAGCTAGATAAGCTCTACTCGAATAATTAGGCTAAACGTTTTTGTAAAACCAATTGATGTAATAATAAAGGCGTTGATATCAACGCCTTTATTTTATCTGTTAACGGGTGAATGCCATTATTATGGCGTAAACGTTGCGACTACATCGATTCGATTACTGATATCTAAATCGATATGACCATTATTACTGATATCAACAAAATCAAAAGCAGGTAAATCTGCATCAGCAATATCACCCGTGTTTACAACATCTGAATTTCGTTGCAATGAAACAAAATCAAACTGCTCGCGGTCAACACCTTGCGATGGTGCGGTATTTTGCATTGCGGTAAAAATAGTTTCAATGCGACCAGGATATTGTTTATCCCAAAGCTGTAACATATCTTTAATCGCACCTCGTTTTAAATTTTCTTGCGAGCCACATAAGTTGCAAGGAATGATAGGAAACGATTTCAATGTCGAATATTCTTCAATGTCTTTTTCACGGCAATAGGCCAACGGACGAATAACCATATTGGCACCGTCATCAGATAACAGTTTAGGTGGCATAGATTTTTGTTTGCCGGCATAAAACATATTTAAAAATAAGGTTTCAATAATGTCGTCACGGTGATGACCTAGTGCAATTTTTGTTGCCCCTATGTGTTGGGCGAAACCATAAAGCGTACCACGACGCAAACGAGAACACAGTGAACATGTCGTTTTGCCTTCGGGTATCTTTTCTTTGACAATAGAATAGGTATCTTTTTCAAGAATATGGTAAGCGACACCTAACTCATCTAAGTATGCTGGCAACACATGTTCAGGAAAACCAGGTTGTTTTTGATCTAAGTTAACCGCGACAATTTCAAATTTAATTGGCGCGCGTCGTTGAAGATTTAATAAAATATCCAGCATAGTGTAGCTGTCTTTGCCACCGGATAGGCAACACATAACGCGATCACCATCTTCGATCATATTATAATCCGCAATCGCTGAACCGACTTCATGTCGTAAACGTTTTTGCAGCTTATTTATACGAGTTATATTATTTTCAGAGATTGTATCAACTTCAGACATAAAAAATGCGCCCAGTAACTAAGTGTTTCAGGGCGCGTATTATTCCAGCATTCGAGGTCAGGGTAAAGAAGTTAACCTCTTCTAATGGAGACTAATCTTCTAAAGGTGATTTATATCCATCAGGTTTAATCGCCAACAAATCACAATTAATACTGTCGATGACATGTTCAGCCGTATTACCAATTAATGTAGCAGAAAAACCTGTGCGGCCAACTGTACCAAGTACAACTAATTCTGCATCTAATTTGGTCGAGATTTCAGGAATAACATCTTCAGGTAATCCTTCTTCAACATGGCAGTTTTCTAATGGAATATTATAAGCTTGAGCTAAATACTGTACTCGTTGCTCATGCTGCATGCGCACAGTATTGTTATACACACTGGCATCAAAGTCGGGGAGTTCGATAGCGAGATTTACTGGCGTACCAGGATACCCATTAACTAAGTGCACACTTGCAGAGAATTTTTTGGCTAAATCGAGAGCGTGATTAATGATTTTACCGTTAAGAGTTTGATGATCTTCATCTTCGGTAGCAACGTTGACCGCACAGACAATCTTGCCTGCAACTGGCCAATCATGTTCTTTGACTAACAACACCGGGACAGGAGACTTACGCATTAAATGCCAATCTGTAGGGGTAAAAATGACCGCTTTTAATTTATGATGTTCATGTGTGCTTTTAACAATCAAATCATAATGACCTTTTATCGCATGATTTATCACACTTTCGAAAGGGCGGTTATGCCAAACAACTTCAGTATTAATGTTAATATTAAGCTTATCAAAACCACTTATGGCGTTTTCTAACCAGGCAACACGCTGATCGATGACACCTTGTCGCATAGCTTCACGTTCTTGGCTAGATAAAATAGAGGTCATTTCATATGAGAAATCAAAAATAGATAAAAATGCGGTTATCTCTGCCTGACTTTTTGACGCTAACTCAACAGCACGTGCCAATGCGGGTTGATGATCCGTTGTAGGATTAATCACCACTAATATCTTTTTATAATCCTTCATATAACCTCCAAGCTGTTAAGTTTTTATTGATATTATCTATTGATAGTATTACCGTTTACTAATACTTAAACATTGAGATAGATCATACTAATTTAATTTAAGTGGCGATGCGAGCATTTCCAGCAAGGCTACTTAACGCGGAATGATCAATAATAGAAATGTACTTACCTTTGACTTCAATTAAGCCTGACTTTTGGAACCGGCCCAATAAACGGCTAATCGTTTCAACCGTTAGCCCCAAATAATTACCGATATCACCGCGAGTCATCGAAAGTCTAAATTCATGGGGCGAGAACCCCCGTTTACCGAAGCGATTAGCAAGATTATTGATAAATGCGGCCAAACGTTCTTCGGCATTTTTCTTGGAAAGCAGGAGGATCATTTCTTGATCACTCATAATTTCATTACTCATCAATCGCATAATTTGCTGGCGCAGTTTAGGCATAGATCCAGATAAATCATCTAAGGTATCGTAGGGGATTTCACAGACCATTGAGGTTTCTAAGGCTTGGGCAAAACTCTGATGACGTTGGGCATGGATACCATCAAAACCAATGACGTCACCCGCAAGATGAAAACCAGTAATTTGTTCATCACCTTGTTCTGTAATGGTATAGCTTTTAATCGTACCGGAACGGATCGCATACAATGACTTAAGTACGTCTCCGGATTTGAAGATAAGATCACCTTTTTGAATGGGTTTTTTACGCTCAATAATATTATCGAGTTTATCTAGCTCTTCATTATTTAACGTAAAGGGTATACACAGGGCTTCCATACTGCAATCGTGGCAATGAATGGCGCAACCGCTAGTAGATGGACGAGTTTTAATGAAATCTGAAGGCATACCCATTCTCAATTTATGAAGACATCACCATGTTATACCATTCCGCATTAATAAGGTACTCCTCAACATGAGAGTTGCACTTGCTAAATGAAGTGAATGGACGGTGTAATAGTTACACGTTTGCGGTTAAGCAAAAGTCCAATAATAACTTACCTCGTTCGAACGCTCCGTAGACACAAGAGTATCTTGTAACGACTGAGTGAATAAACGCTTTAAATACTTAAAATTTCGGTAATACCTATTGATTATAAGGGTATTTATACCGAATCGCACATTGAATAACGAAAGGTTATCTATAGCTTAACGACAATATGTTACTCAGTTATCGTTACCAACTAGTTTAGTTGATTAAAAGCAATATAAAGAGTCTGCAATCCAAATAATACTAATAAGCCGCCGCTGAATAATCTCACTGCACGTTTTTGTACCCATTGGGCCAAGGTTTTTGCCGCCAATCCTGCAGCAAATAACGCGGGTAGCGTACCCAAACCAAAAGCCAACATAATCAAGCCACCTTGTAATGCGCTACCTGACGCGACGGACCAAGTTAACGTACTGTAAACCAGACCGCAAGGTAACCAGCCCCAAACCATGCCGGCTAGCACTGCTTGCATTGGATGAGTAATCGGCATTATTTTACGTGTAAGCGGCTGTATATAACGCCAAAGGAGTTTACCTACTTTTTCAATGTGCACAATACCAAACCATATCTGAGCGATGTACAGCCCAGTGAGTATCATCATGGTCCCAGCGATAATGCGCAGAACAATTAAATAGTTATCGGCATCGAATAAATGGCCTAAAGCAGACACGCTACCACCGACAATGGCTCCTGCAACGGTATAGCTAAAAATTCGGCCCAGATTATAACTAAATAGATACGTTAATTGTGTCGCTAAGCGGTTCTGGCCATGGGTGGGTATATTTGCAGAAAAAGCCCCAATCAACCCGCCACACATTCCAAAGCAATGGGCTGCGCCCATTAAACCAACAATAAACGCGCCACCGAGGTTATATTCAATCACGGTTTTGACTCTGGTTTAGCATCGAGAGTATCCGAACCAACGAGTTCAGCACTGGTAGAATTGGTAGAATTGGTAGGATGACTATTAGTGCTGCCGTTAACGTTAGTATTGGCTTTTATATCGTCTTCATCAAATAAAATGGATACACTTTGTCTATCTAAATCATCAAATTGCTCAGACTTTACCGCCCAAAAGAAGAGAGACACTGCAATTAATACAAATAGCATCGCAATGGGGATTAAGATGTAAATGATACTCATAATTTTATCCTAAGAAGCCGTAAGCTGTTGCTCACCACGATCAGTGAGCTCACAGACATGCCAATAGCTGCGATATATGGGGCAACATGCCCAGTCACTGCTAATGGCAAAATTACCATGTTATAAGCAAAAGCCCATAACAAATTTTGATGAATAATTCGCTGCGCTTGCTTAGCAACATAAATGGCATCATTAAAGCGTGATAAGTGATCGCCCAGTAAAATTAAGTCGGCACTGTTTTTGGCGATGGCGCTACCGCTGCCCATAGCTACCGACAAATTTGCTCCGGCTAATACAGGCGCGTCATTAATACCGTCGCCAAACATGGCCACATTGGCTTTTTGTTGTAATCGATTAACTAATGCTAACTTACCTTGAGGTGATAAACCTGAATGCACATCTGAAATACCTATTTTGTTTGCTAAAAACTCAACATGACCCGAACTATCACCACTGGCTATACTCAGTTTTATATTGGCCGCTTTTAACGCATTGACAGTTGCTAAACTGTCGACACGTAACTGGTCTAGCATCTCAATTTTTGCAACCAATTTATTATCGATAGACAAAAAAATCCACTGACTTTCTAATGCTTGTGGCGACACTCGATTGCAGTCTGGGGTAACAAATTGTGCCGTTCCAATACAGACTTGTTGTTGATTAATACAGGCTCGAATACCTAATCCAATATGATGGTCAACATGTTCAACAATGTGCTTGTTATCATAAAAGGGTTTAAATGCTAACGCGATAGGATGTAAAGAACCTTGTTCGGTGGCTGCCGCTAATGATAACACTTGCTCTGATGAATATTGTCCAAAGGTTTGCACTTCACCAATGGATAAATAACCGCATGTTAAGGTTCCGGTCTTATCAAACACCACATGATCGATTTTAGTGAGCTTTTCAAAAATCCCAGTCTTTCTCGGAATAACACCCAACTTAGTAAAAATAGCCGTGGCGCAAGTCACTGCTGTCGGCGTAGCAAGGGCGAGGGCGCAGGGACACGTCGCCACTAATACCGACAAGGTAATCCAAAAGGCATCATCGGGAGAAATAGATAACCAAACCAAATAGGTTATTGCTGCTATCGATAATATTGATGCGGAAAAGTAACGCGCTAAACGGTCGGCCACTAAAGCAATGGCGGGTTTGTTGTTGGACGCAAGCTCTTGCAGGCGAATAATTTCAGCTACCAGTTGATCTTGTCCTAGCGCAGTGACGCGAACTTGAAGAGGTTGTTCGATATTAATCGTTCCCGCATAAACTTTATCAGCAAGGTGTTTGCTTATTGGCATTTGTTCACCGGTAAGCATGGCCTCATTGACACTTGATTGCCCTAAAACCACCTCGGCGTCTGCCGCAATGACTTCACCCGGTTTTACCAAGATAATATCGCCAATGGTTAATTGTTTAGCGGCAATTTCAGTGGCATCACCATTACGCAGTAAATGCGCAGTGAGCGGCACAAGCTTATGAAGATTACTTGAACTGACCGATGCTTTTTGCCGAGCGGATTGTTCAAAATAACGGCCCAGCAATAAGAAAAAGGTAAACATAGACACAGATTCAAAATACACTTCGCCATTGCCCTGAATCGTCGCCACACAACTGGCAACATAAGCGCCTAAAATAGCGATAGAGACCGATACATCCATATTAAGCTTGCCACTTAATAGGCTGCGAAGTGCACTGAAATAAAACGGTTGCGCAGAATACAGCACCACAGGTGCGGCAAACATTAAACTGACCCAACGAAAATAATCACGGAACTCAACATCTAAGCCGGTGAAATATCCCGTGTATAAGGCGAGGGCAAACATCATCACCTGCATGGTGGCAAACCCTGCGAGGCCTAGACGGAGTAAGAATTTACGGCTGTCCACTTTTGATTGTTTTTCTTGTTCATCAACCTGATAAGGTGCAGCTTGATAGCCAACTTTACTGATTATCTGCAGAATTTCGCTGAGTTGAATAATGTGACTGTCCCAACTGACTAACGCCCGTTGAGTCGTAGAATTGACTAACACATTAGTAATACCGGCAACGGGCTTAAGTTTGTGTTCAATTAACCACGCACAAGCTGCGCAAGTAATACCGTCAATTGACAGGGATGTTGAATCAATTGCGCCTTGCTTATGGACAAAATCTTGCTGTACTTCAGGTAAATCATAGGCACTATATTGGGATAATTGTTCAGGCACCAGTGCCGTTTGACGCTGACCTGGTTCACTTCTAAATTGATAATAGCTGCTTAAGCCTGCATCCATAATGGCTTGCGAAACCGCTTGGCAACCAGGGCAACACATAGGTTGTTGTTGCCCTTGAATTAATGTGGTGTATTGTTCGCCTGTGGTGACAGGCTCATTACAATGAAAACAAGGTGTCATCTCTTTATATCAACTTCATTAAACATATAATCATTCAAATACGTGGTGGGTGTGGTATTAATTTAGCCAATATTCAACATCATCTTTAATATCGATGCGTTGTTGTATACGCCATTTACCATCAAATCCTTCTATACGCACTTCCCATGGGCCTGTGATCGCATCTGATAACGGTATGTGATAAACGTAATTAGCATCGGCTGTGGCGTTTAAATTGAAATCATTTTCTTCTATCGTAGGATGATAAAACCGCACTTTGAGCGCGGCGCGGTATTGCGGACCGCCGTGTTGAGTGATTTGTAATTCTTTATCCGCGACCGTAACCAAAAACTTCATCCCAATTTGTTGGGCGTATTTTATCTTACGCAAATCCATGTTTATGGCTTTGCCTTTTTTATAATAATCTTCGGCAACCAGAGAGTCAGAATTATCCAAAGCAATCTTTAAGGTCGTTAAACTAGCAATAACCGCACACATAGGTAACACGATTAAAAACCAAGGCCAAAATTGCTTATACCAAGGGAGTTCTGTAGACATGATACATCCTAAAATGGTGGAAATGATTCTGGGGTATTTTACCCCGTAATGGCTTAATTATCACTTAAAAAAAAGGCCTCGATTATGTCGAGGCCTTGTTGTTACTTATATGTAACTATTTGTTTGATAAACTATAAACATAAGCAGTAATGACATGGACTTTCTCTTCACCAAGAATGTCTTTCCATGCTGGCATAACACCTGCACGGCCATTAATGATAGATTCAGCAATCACACCACGGCTGCCGCCGTATAACCAAATATTATCAGTCAGATTAGGTGAACCCATGAACTTGTTGCCTTTTGCATCCATGCCATGGCATGCAAAACAACCTTTCATAAATGAACCTTGGCCTTGAGCTGCTAGCGCTTCATCATGTTCACGCCCAGACAGTTTTACCACGTATTCAGCTAGACCTTTAATCTCGCTGTCTTCGATAGGTAAACCACCTTTAGGCGGCATCATACCGTTACGACCGTTCATCAGAGTGGTTTTTATCGTGGCAAGTTCACCACCATATAACCAATCACCGTCGGTAAGGTTAGGGAAGCCCTTAGAACCACGAGCGTCAGAACCATGGCACTGTGCACAGTTTTGTAAAAACAAACGACCGCCCACTTTTAATGCTTCAGGATCTTTAACTAACTCTTCTAACGGTGTAGCTAAATAAGCATCAAAAATCGGACCGTATTTTTCATCAGCATGAGCGACTTCGCGGTCATACTGAGATAAACGGTTTTCATCTTTTGCTGCTTCAAGGGCCGCAGCTGAGTCTGCTTTAAGTCCTTTATCAGTACCAATGCTTTGATTAGAACTTGTCCAACCAAACAGACCTTTATAATTACCTAGGCCTGGATACAGAGCTAAATAGATCACACCGAATACGATGGTTAAATAGAACATATACGCCCACCACTTAGGTAGTGGGTTGTTCAGTTCTTCAATACCATCAAAACTGTGGCCCATTGATTCGCCTTCTTCTACACCGGTGTAATTTTTATTAACCACCTTAAGAAGAATAAAACAACCAGCAATGACCACAATCGTCAGTACAGTAATCCAAATGCTCCAGAAGTTACTCATAATCATGACTTCTGATCTCCCGAATCTTTTGACATCTTCGCAAGTTCATCTTCTGTGAATACTAAGTTAGCTGCTTCATCAAACTTTGACTTGCTGTGCTTACTGTATGCCCACAAAAAAATACCCACAAAGGTCACCATAACAACTATGGTCAAAATGCCTTGAAAAGTACCGTAATCCATAATTGCCTCCTATTTGAGTGCGTGACCCAAAGATTGCAAATAAGCGATTAGCGCCTGCATTTCAGTCTTACCTTCAACTGCTTTTTGAGCGCCAGCAACTTCTTCGTCAGTGTAAAGATCATTACCTTTATAACCGCCTTTATGCAGGTTACGTAGAATAGTCATCTTGTCACCAGTCAATACGCCGTCGAGCTTGTTTTCGGCTAACCAAGGAAAACCAGGCATATTCGACTGTGGCACAACGTCACGAGGGTTAAGTAAATGTACTTCATGCCACATATCACTGTAACGTCCACCTACACGTGCTAAATCGGGACCAGTACGCTTAGATCCCCATTGGAATGGGTGATCCCAGACAGACTCGCCAGCAACAGAATAGTGACCATAACGTTCTGTTTCAGCACGTAAAGGGCGGATCATTTGGCTGTGGCAGTTGTAACAACCTTCACGAACATAAATATCACGACCTTCAATCTGTAACGCAGTATACGGAATTAGACCCTCAACTGGTTCAGTGGTGTCTTTTTGAAATATCAGCGGGGTAATCTGCACTAAACCACCAAAACTAATGGCGATGACAGTGAAGATAGCAAGCAGACCGACATTCTTTTCAATTAATTCATGATTAAATTTCATCGAATCTGCTCCTTAAGCTTCTGCAATAGCAGGTAATGAATCTTTAGACGCTCTAACGGTACGAATAACGTTATAGGCCATAATGAACATACCGGTTAAGAAGAAACAACCACCAATAAAGCGTACAAAATAGAATGGGTACGAGGCTTCTAAACTCTCAACGAAACTGTAAGTCAGTGTTCCATCAGCGTTGACTGCGCGCCACATCAGACCTTGCATAACGCCCGAAATCCACATACTAACGATATACAAGACAGTACCGATAGTGGCTAACCAGAAATGTACGTTAATGAGCTTCATGCTGTACATACGGCCGTGGCCAAATAACACTGGAATTAAGTGGTATAAAGAACCAATAGACACCATTGCCACCCAGCCTAGCGCGCCAGAGTGAACGTGACCAATAGTCCAGTCGGTATAATGAGATAGCGCATTGACCGTTTTAATTGCCATCATTGGGCCTTCGAAGGTAGACATACCGTAGAAAGACAATGAAACCACTAAGAAACGTAATACTGGGTCTGTACGAAGCTTATGCCACGCACCAGACAAGGTCATAATACCGTTAATCATACCGCCCCAAGATGGCGCGAATAAAATTAATGACATTACCATGCCTAATGACTGAGTCCAGTCAGGAAGGGCAGTGTAATGTAAGTGGTGAGGACCGGCCCAAATGTATAACGCGATCAATGCCCAAAAATGAACAATTGATAAACGGTAAGAATAAACTGGGCGACCAGCTTGCTTAGGCACGAAGTAATACATCATCCCCAAGAAACCAGCAGTAAGTAAGAAGCCTACCGCATTATGACCATACCACCACTGAACCATCGCATCGACTGCACCAGAGTACAGAGAGTAAGACTTAAATAAGCTTACGGGTACCGCCATTGAGTTGACAATGTGAAGTACTGCAACAGTAATGATAAAGGCACCAAAGAACCAGTTCGCCACATAAATGTGGGATGTCGTTCGTTTAGCGATTGTGCCGAAGAAAACAATTGCATAGCTAACCCAGATAATCGTAATTGCGATATCAATAGGCCATTCTAATTCTGCATACTCTTTACCTTGGGTAAACCCCATTGGTAGAGTGATTGCAGCTGCAATAATAACGGCTTGCCAACCCCAGAAGGTAAATGCGGCTAATTTAGGCGCAAATAGACGGACTTGACAAGTGCGTTGCACAACATAGTAGGATGTAGCGAAAAGAGCTGATGTTCCGAATGCGAAAATCACCGCATTGGTATGTAATGGTCGTAAACGACTATACGTTAACCAAGGTGTTTCGAAGTTCAGTTGTGGCCAGATTAACTGAGCCGCAATCAATACACCTACTGACATACCAACGATTCCCCACAAAACTGTGGTTAGTGCGAATTGGCGGACAATGGTGTAGTTGTAATCAGCGCCTGTAGACTGGGAATGGTTCATCATAATGCTTCCACGGCTTATTACTTATACTTTTAATATTAGTAAAGCGAGCTTTACCTGTTAGATTAACAACTGGTCATAAATTGAGCCATTTAAGACTGTTTTTAATGCCATTTGTCAAGGTGTTACCTCATGACGTCTCTTTCTATCACGAAGCGGAGTAATGATACTTGAGCTACGTCAAAAAAGATACTTCACAACCGGAATCAAAATTGATCTAGATCAATCTATGAAAGATAATGTTACTAACTCAACCATGAAGGTTAAAAAAACATGCATAAATTTATCCAAATTATCATTTTCAATTTTTTCTTAATGTTTTTAATAGCCTGTGACAGACCACAAACGCAAGAACAACAAGATTTACCAATTGATGAAACGTTATGTGAATTTTCAGAGGGAGAATGTTACCAAGAGGTAGCAGGCTTGCAAGTCGGTTTACTGATCGACCCCGTCGATACTCCCAGTGAAAAACCATTAATAGTTACGTTAAAGAGTAGTCAAGCGATCACTAATGTTTCTATGAGAATAGAAGGGCGCGATATGTTCATGGGTGTCATACCTGTTACATTGTCCGAAATACAGAACAATTCCTATGAAGGTTCATTGATTTTTGGTTCCTGTAGCAGTAATTATATGGTCTGGACAGTGATTGTATCCTTTGACTACCAACAACAACCACGCACATTAATGTATGACTTTTTAGCGGATAACGATAAATAATTATTGCTTAGTCAAGGTTATCAAATACCAACAATGATGCATTACAGGCTAGGGCACAGGTTATAGGGAATCAATATTTGCATACCTATAACCTTAAATATCCAAGCCGGTCCACCATATGCAGAGTGTTTTCTATCAAATCATCATAAACCGAAGCTAAATAGCACTCCAAGTGTAAACAATGTCTTACTGCACAAACTCATGTAGGGCATCAAACAGCCGGTTCATTTCCTTATAAATCATGATCCATAACACAGAAGCGGTGTTCTTCACTAATAACTAATTGATAATCATTCTCATTAATGTATTATCAAGTAACACCACTTAATTGAATGAAATGAATAGGGCATAGCTAAAAGAGAAGAGGGTTGGGTATCAATGCAAGTCATCCATCCGCTGCGAGTATAGCGATAAATGTCAATCTACATGGGGAAAAAGGAGCACACATGAACAGAGTCAATGTGTCTATCGATACAGAAAAAGTTGCCCAGTTAATCAAAGCAGGTCATTTATGCGCTGCAGAATTACAGTGCTTAGACCGAACCAGTAAACAAACTATTTGGCAATTATGCCTGTGGAGCTGTCAAAAACGGTTTACTTGTCATAATAATCAATGCCAACAACCGTCGTGTAAGCCATCAAACGCAATTGAGCATTGTATGCAGCAGTTAATAACAGACGAAGATATTGCAGAGTCCACATATTCGTATATTGAAAACTCGTATCCAAAAATCACCACGATTGATGCCGATAAATAACATTATCGGCATCAGCCAAAAAATAGTACAATAAGGCAATATAATCAATAACCTATATTTGTTCATATGGCCAATAAACTACTTGAAGAACTGCCACCGGTATTGCCACTATTTGACGCTGCAGAATTTGTATTACAAGGTAATGCCTACATAAACCAATACATTACCAAAATATCTATTAATAAAGTGGCTGATGCTGGGCTCATTATTGAGCACTGTGCGGATTGGTTGTTTGAACAAAAGCACTCTGAAAACAACTACAAAGCCTACCGCAGCGAATTAACCACGTATCTGCATTGGTGTTTTGACGTCGTCGCATTATCGCCAATCGCGGTGACGCGCAAAGACATTGCCAAGTACGTCGATTACTGCCAATCGCCACCACAGGTACTTATAGGTTACTTCAATGTGGCACAATTCAAACTCGACAAAGCCACTGGTGAGCGAGCGCCAAACTCACAATGGCGGCCATTTGTTGGTAAAAAACAACTCGGGAAATGTCTGCCATATCAACTAAGTGATAATGCACTCAAGACTAAAATTGCTATATTATCATCATTTTATGGGTACTTAATTAGTGAAGAATACACCGAGCGTAACCCAGCGCAATTATGGTTAAAGCACAGTCGATTTGCCATAACGCGTAAGTTCACCATCAATGAAGACAACAACCATCATGCATTCACCGAGTTGCAATGGTCCTATGTCATCAGTACTGTCAGCCAACTAGCCAAGGCCCAGCCAGAGCAACATCAGCGCAGTTTGTTGCTAATAACACTAATATATAGCTGCTATTTACGCATATCAGAAATCAGTGCTCGTGCAGGTTATGCACCTATCATGAGCCAATTCAGACAAGATCCACATTCTGGCATCTGGTATTTTCACGTACCATTTTCTAAAAGCGGCAAAGCCCGAAATATTGCCATTTCAAAAGTATTACTCGCTGGATTAGTGGATTATCGACGTTTTCTGCACCTCAGTGATTTACCCAGCATCAACGATCAACATCCTATATTCGTGCGCCATAAGGCCGCAGCTCATGGACGAGAATCAGGCGTCATCAACGCCAATCTTGGTATTAGACAAATACGCGACGAAATAGACAAGCTGATTACCTTAGCCGCAGATAATGCAGCCAAAGATGGTTTCGAGCATGACAGCCAACTGATGCGAACACTCAGTGCTCATAATATTCGCCATACCGGGATCACGCACGATATCAATATCAACCGTCGACCATTATCACATGTCCAGGCCGACGCCGGCCATGAGAGCATCGACACCACATCACAGTATTTGCACACCACACAAACTGAACGACACCAAAGTGCATTCAACAAACCATTAAGTCATCTTGCTGAGATTGAATAATCGGCTGGCATTACTAAGCAAAACCAAAAGCATGCAATCTCAGCACGATGTTAAATAGCCGATTTGGTTAAAATAAACGCTTAAGGCCGTATATGAACATTTTACGGTTTAATGCAATGATGATGACCAAGCCTCAAATGCGCAGTCTTGAACAACGTATTTAACAAAGGCACATGTATGCGTACAATGTATATTATGTTAAATAGGGTATTTGTCTATTGTTAATGAATACCTGTTTTTGACCTTTGCCACTCAGATCGAGATTTACCGGCACGTTGAGATTTTTTATAAGCTACTGACATAACTACCTATGCTCAGTTTGGGATAACTGATTGCGGATTATCTTAAGAACTCTTCAATGGAAACGTTTTTGAGCAAGACAGCCACCAATAAAATCAAAAAATTATCTTAGCGAATAACTCTAATTGTCTAAAAAACGTTCGCGCTCTCGCCCTGCTAGCCAAAGTTACCACGACACCCATATTTATGGTCACAAAAAACGATCAAAGAACTATGGGTGTCATCATTACTATTCTAATTATTTTTCTAGTTGCTGTTATCATAGTGGCTTTTTTTAACCATTCCGGTAACTATGCCACTGTCTTTGTCAGTTATTCTATGTCAGTTATTGAATGATAATTCTTGGATCCGAACCATTATCGCAGCCTTGCATCACCACTTGATAATCAAAAAATTGGCCAACGGTTAATGATTCTTTCACTTTGCATTTGTGTTCGCTTTTTTTAAAATTTTTGCCACAATTGTCTTTTAAAGGTGAATCACCAGAAAATTTAAGTTTAAAGTCTGAATCAACTTCATTGTCTAATTTCCAAGTAATAAAATCCCCTTTTTTTGTGCATATACAGCCAGCTTCACTAGCACATTGATCGGCATCACAGCCACTGCCACCGTTTACCGAAGCTGATACGGCACATTCATTAACGGTTAACGCTATCTGTTTGTCAGCCCCAAACGAATTCCCAGACAGCATAATTGCAATACCGAAAATAATAGTGACTAAGCTTTTTAAGTAGTTTCTTGTATAATTCATGGCCAATTTCATATTAATTTTCCTTCTTTTTCTAGAGTACTAGTTGAATAAATAGATATAAATTGAATATCTCGAGCAAGTATTTTTCTTGGATAACCTAGTGTCAATGCAGTATTAATCAGTGTTTGTGCCAATGATTTTTGACCACAATTAAGCGCTACGATTGCGGTGTCGTAATAAATATAAGGATCGTTACTTTGTGACGTCCGTAGTGTCTCAATACTGTTTAGAGCACTATCACATTGTAATAATTCGGATTGGTAACGTGCTAATGATGCTTGCATGGTTTCTTGATTGGGATTTACTTTTAATTGTTCTTTGGCAAGACCAAGCGCTTTAGTATATGACAATCTTGCATTTTTTATATCTCCAGAAAATTTTTGCGCATCGGCTAAATTCCCCCATAGCGTAGGGTCAAACGGCGTTAATTTGGTGGCCAGTAAATAATTTTTAGTCGCGAGGGTAAATTGCTTTTGGAAAAAAAAAGCCGTGCCTAAATTTGAATAAGTAATGGCATTTGGGCTAATGCTTAATGAATGTTGCCATGCATCACTCGCCTTATCTAACTCATCATTAAGATAGTATGAAGAACCTAAATTACTAAATCCTTTTTCAAAATCTGGCTTCAATAAAGTGACTTTGGTATATTGTTCACTCGCCTGTGCAAAATGACCAATACTAAATAAAAAGTGACCATATATTTGATAATTTTTCCAATATCCTGGCTCAAGTTGAATCGCCTTAGCAAAGAGTAAATCAGCTTGCTTTATATCACCTTGGGTATGCTTATTTTGAGCGATACCTGTTATCGCGGGTAAGTTTTTATCGTTTAACGTCAATGCTTGTTGATAAAACTGGTCAGAAATAGCGTATTGTCCGCTAATGCGATTTAGGTTTCCTAATGCGATGTAAGCTTCTTCTTTTAATTGTGAAACTTGGGTTAAGGCGCTACAGATCCTCTTTGCCGATTGAAATGACGCTACATTTTTTGAAAGTGCATATTGTTCAAGATAGGTTTGGCACAAGCCTGCATTGGCTAAAGAAAAGTTTGGATCTAATTCAAGCGCATTTAAGAAATGAATTTCAGCCGCCGCGGTTGTTTCCAGCGTAGGGATATTAGCCAGTTGGCCACGTCCTTGAATATAACTGTCGTAAGCTTTAAAATCGTCCGTGCTTATTAATGTTTCAACATTTGTAGTAGAAGATTTTGCAATAAGATCCAATGCATTAAATACTTTACGATAAAGCTCCTTTTGTACATGCAATAAATTATCCGGTGCACCTTTAATTAACGATGCCCAAACTTGAAGAGCCGTTTCGGTATCGGTAATGTTAAGCATAACTATTATTTCTTCATTATTTGCAACGACTTGTCCATCTAGTAAATATTTAGCCCCTAACTTTTCGGCATATTGTTTAATTGTGCTACTAACAGCCACCTCATTAATAGCCCGTTGAGATACCAAATTAAAATTCTTTTGATTTGATAAAGCGTTAATGACTTCACCTTGAAAAGTGGCTTTAAAATAATCGGGTACATTGGAGTGGCTATCAAATTTAAACGGAATGACAGCTAATAAATCATGTTGAAGAGTAACAGAAGGTGGTAAGCGGCTGTTGTTAGTCAAACCATTTTGGTCTAATTCTATAGAATCAATTAGATGCATAGATAAGAAGCCAACAAATGAAGACAATAAACCAATAAATATAAAATCAAAGAGCAGTTGTTTATAAAATAATTTTTTGCGTGGGCTGTTGTTATTTATATAAAATAGATTTTTCTTTATTTTTATTTCTTGTAACCAAGTATAAAGTAAGATGAGAGGAAATCCGATAACCAATAAGAGAACAACAATTTTCAGACCCCATTCAGGCACATTAAATATAGGAAATACCAGTGCAATAATTTGAATAATAACCCAAGTACTAATTGAAAATGCTACTGTTACTTTAAATAATCGCGAATTTTTCAATAATGCGACGGATAAATGCCAATTGTCATTGCTCAATTGAGGTGCAGGCACTTCATTTGAAGGCCATAAATTGGGATAAAGCACTTTATCATCGACACTTTTTACGGCGGCAATTAAACGATACCCTCTACGGTTTAGTGTTTGAATAAACTCAGGAGATTCTTTATGGTCATCCAATACATGTCTTAATTCACTAATGACATGTGATAAATTTCCCCGTTTGGTTACTTTTTCTCCCCAACCTATTTTCAACAATTGCTCAGTTGACAGTAATTTATTTTGATTACTGGCCATAAACAACAAAATTTCTAAGGCTTTAGGAGATATATGACGTCGTTTGCCATTAAATATGGCGACATTATCATTAGGTATGATGACAATATCTCCGAGCATGAATCCTTTTAAAAGTTCAGCATTAATAGCGGCGTTATCACTTGCGCGTCTCTCTCCATATTCCATAAAAAAGGGCCTTATTCCTTATCTTACTCACGTCGCTAAGTGGGTGGAATACCATTCTTTTAGCTTGAGCTACATAGCTCTAACAGCAGAAGTCATCAATAACATTAGGTTGAATTTACCTAAATATCAAATGAGTGAATTGAACATGATTGATGATAATGTGCTTAACATCAAATTAGGTTCAAGCGGTAGGTCGTCTATTAAATGATGTATCACTATGAATTGTTATGAATAAAAGTGACCGTTACATTGCTATTTGATCCGAAATTTTACTTCGACGTGCAACACACACAAATTAAATGAATAATTAAGCGAATAACTAAGCCACTCATTAAGTTATTAATTAAGTTACTCATTGTTGAAAAACAATAGTGAGCTGTTCCTTTTGCTTTTTCTACTTTCTCTCCATATTTCAACTCTATATTGTTCTGGCGGAGGCAAAGCTGCAATCATCAGATTATTGGTACAACAACGTGCATCTCCATAGCAGGATTAAGTTTGTGACACCAAACCAGAGACATGATGGTCTTGATGTTGGGATACTGGCAAAGCGAAAAGTGTTGTATCAGACAAAAAGAAATGAACATCCAGAGCAATGGTCAAAAGGAGAGCGAGACTGGCAGCCCATAGGCGCTGTGGAGTTAAATCCAGAGCAAAACAAAGAAGCTGCTTAACAATTTAGGCGACAACTATCCTGACACAGGGGGTACCGAAACCATAGAGCCATCTGAAAGGTGGATACCATCTGAAATGTATTGCAGGCACAATCTGCACGTACTTCCCTCACCTCCTGTAATAAACCGTCCGCATGAACCACATTTTGCCCTCTGAACAATTCCATCTAGAGGAACCCTGTTTTTCTGATTACAAAAAGAACATTTAATGATTTCAAATGACATAACTCAACCTCTATGCAGAATACAAGAAAGGCGTACATAAATATGTGGGGATGATATCCATCCCCACGAATATCGAAACTTATTATCGAACAACCTGGGCACCATTATCCTTACTACCCAAACATCGGTATAATCGCACCATATTCACTAAGCGGGTTCAATCATGTCTGATATTTACGTTTTGCACGAAAATAGCGAGTGGGTAACGCCCCTTCATCAAGCCTTTAATGATATAGGCATTAATGCTCAAGAATGGTTTTTAGATCAAGGCCAAGTCGCGTTAGAACAGGAACCGCCTCAAGGTGTTTTTTACAATCGGATGAGTGCCTCATCGCACACTCGTGGTCATCGATTTGGGCCTGAACTCACCAGAATGGTTCTAACTTGGCTAGAAAAACATGGTCGCCGCGTGATCAATGGTACCGATGCTCTGTATCTTGAATTATGTAAAATCTCACAATATGCCGCACTAAATCGCGCCGGAATTAAAACCCCTCGAACCACGGCAGTAGTCGGCAGAGATAAGCTAGTCAGCAGTGCAAAAGAGTTTGATCAATTTCCGTTTATCCTTAAGCCAAATCGTGGTGGCAAGGGTCTTGGCGTCCAATTATTTCATAGTACAGAAGCGTTACAAACCTACCTTGACAGTACCGATTACGAAGAACCGCTCGACGGAATTTGGTTAATTCAGCAATATATTAAAGCGCCGGAAGCCTATATTACCCGTTGTGAATTTGTCGGCGGTAAGTTTATCTATAGTGTGCAAGTGAGCACTGAAGAGGGCTTTGAGTTGTGTCCGGCCGATAGTTGTCAAATTGGCGAAGGATACTGTCCAACCGTAGCACCGATTAGCAAGTTTAAAATCAGCACCGAGTTTAACGATCACCCGATCATCAAACAATATCAACAATTCTTAAGTGACAGTGGCATCGAAATTGCCGGAATTGAGCTGATTAAAGACAGTAATGGCGATATCTATACTTACGATGTTAATACCAATACTAATTATAATCGTCAGGCAGAAATCGACGGCAACGCCCCAGCCAAAGGGATGGAAGCTATTGCAGCATTTTTAGCTCAAGAGTTGCAACAGCAATAATTGTCTCAGGTGCTCAATCTATCGTAAGGAAATAGATAAGCATCGAATCAAATGCTAACAAATCAAGTGATTTGGACGTTTCAAAACACGCCGTTTCTTGAGGCGTTGCATTAAAAAAATTAATGAATGGGCATCTAAATAAAGTAAACGCTCTAAGTTGCTAACGCCCCCATTATACCCTTAGAAATAGATTTAGATCCGTCAATTTCCCTTGGTAAATATAGAAACGACAAAGTCCCTTGGTGTTCACACAAGCGAGTTCCATCCCCTAACCCATTTGGGGACATAAATGAGTTTGTCTGCTCAAGTGAAAATGTACAAATTCAACTCTTAACTTGAGGACGTTGAAGAAAATGACGTGAGCTGGCAATGGCCTTTCCCGCACATCCATGTGCTTCAAGGCATTCAGACATCCTGTCTATCATAGCTTTCGAGGGGAAGAGACGCCCCATCGAAAGCGTTAGCATTTTCGAATAAGGCCGAAGCAGGCTTCAAATGAAGTTAAAAGCTGGATCAATCCCC